>Ga0209514_10000905_pt1 | contig 55957 bp, 66 predicted proteins | sample Subgrocontami58m_FD_187452 | JGI IMG/M metagenome (GOLD analysis project Ga0209514, IMG submission 187452) | Subsurface groundwater microbial communities from S. Glens Falls, New York, USA - GMW37 contaminated, 5.8 m (SPAdes) (version 3) | ecosystem: Environmental > Aquatic > Deep subsurface >... | reverse complement strand
TGGCGATCAAAGTAGCAAAAATAAAAAATGCATCGCGATAATGAGCAAGGAAAAGCGTAACGATTCCGGCGAACAGTAAAATCAAGATTAGTGGGCTTTTAAACTGATTCAAAAGAATAAAAAAACTAGGAGCTTGCCGCGATTTTTCTATAATGTTTAAACCAAAAATTTTTAATCGCTCCTCTGCCTCTTCTTCCGAAATTCCGCCTTGACTGCTCGTTCGCAAGATTTCAATAACTTCGGACACAGATAATGACGAAAAGGAATGTTTTTGTATTCCACTTGTAATTTTTTCGTGTATCACAATATTGGAAAAATCAAAAGACTAATTCCCAGCTCATCGGGAAAGGGAGAGGCAATAATCGCCGTATCTTGTAATAAAAAACTATTTTTTCTAAATATGTCCATATTTTATCATAGATCAAAAGGTTGATACGATTGCGCCCGTGCTTACCCCTATGGCTATCGCCACGCCTCCGACGATGACCATACGCACGGCGTCTTTGATGATACTAGTTTTAGACATTCGGCCACTTACTGTGCCAAGAATGAATAATGCGACGATGGAGAATATTATAGAAAACATCAAAGCTGTATTCACTGGCCAGATTAGATAAGAAGCAAGAGGAATAAATCCGGAAATGAAATATGAACAAAACATTATTGCTCCTGAAATAAAGCTAGTCCTTTTTGATCCATTGATACCGCTTGAATACTCATCGGCTGATAACTCCGACAGGAAACTGCCCGCCGCCATAGAAAATGCTTCCACAAAAATAAGTACCACACCAGTTAAGAAAATAGTTTCTCTCGGCACGCCGGCTATCGCAATTCCAGAGAGTAACCCAACCGTAGAGACCAAGCTATCTTCTACTCCGAAAATAAAATTCCTGAAATATGATACGGAAGATGTAGTTTTGAACATATATCTATTTAATCGTTCCCTAGTTGCTTAAGATAGATCAGGGTATCGTATCCATGAATTTCTCTATCATTTTCATTTACACCTAAACTTTTGAGAAAGTTAAATAATTCATCCTGAACCTTGTCTGTATTATTGTCCTCGGTAATTTTCTCCACCTCTACAAACGCACCGAGCCCTTCTACATCATCAAGACAAATTTCATAGTCCTTATATTTTGCTTTTCTTCTAACTTTGTGGATTTCTACCATACTGCTGTAGCCCATCAAAAGTAATGCCTCTCTAAATTCTTTCGGTTCAGCTATTTCTGTTTCTCTCTCTTCGCAGTCCAACTCGTTTCTCTGGGATTGTTTAAGAGTAAATATAAACTTACCATTGCTCTCGCGAATTCTAAGAACGTTTTTCCCCGGCTGGAATTGAGCGTAGTCTCCATAGTTTTCATCAACAAATGTCTCGTCATTCTGAATCATTGGCTCTGATAGAGAAATACCCATACTTTCTAACTTCATAGTTAACTCTCTTAAATCCGCAACCCTAGCTTTTACTTCAATTTCTTTTCTCATAATAACGAAATTACCTGTAATCCTTTTTCCCCAATATCTTCCTTAGGCCAGAACTTGGTTAATTCATCTATCTTCCACTTGCCAACATGTCCAACTGCTTTGCTTATCTCTCTGCCAGTATAATTTTTTGTACTCGGATCCCATTCTTTCAAAAGTAGAGTATCTCCTTCGGCTATGTCGAAGTCGTTTAATCTTATCTCATAAGTTTTCTTACCATCAAGAACTTCTTGGAAATATTCAGGCCAGATTTTCTTTTCTACTGTTTTCATAATCACAAGTATATCAAAATGAGAGAGTCAAAGGTTATGGAATGCGCAAGGACTGGAATGCGCAAGGACCGTCCTTGCGCAACTAAGATCATTTCTAACTCTAATAGTATATTAAAACAAAAAAAGCAGTACTTCATAACTGCTTTCTACGAAAGAACTTCAACAGACACAGGGAGATGAGCTCCCCGTGTCTGTTGCCGTCCTCCGCCCCAAGTGGTGAGCGTGCCTAGGGAAGATTCTCGCTTACCGAAACGGACTGAGTACGTCCTTCACTTTCTCCCAGTTGTTGTACAGCAGAACGAGAAGGATCGCGATCAGAAGCAGAACGAGCCCCACCTGGCCGCCTTGCCACTCGCGCCAGGTTACGTTTGGTGAGGGCGATGGGGGATTTGCAGAATCCGCAGAGGAAAAGTACTCCTTCAACGCCCTCAACTTTCGACGTGCCGAGATAGTGTGCCTTCCCCTCGCATTCTTCATGGCGGTATACCCCTTTCTCGTCTAGGACGAGTTGCTCGATCCGGTTTTCTGCCGTCATGGTCGTGGCCTTTCTGGTTGAGAGTGTTGGTAAAAACAGCGGGTCTGATTAAGTTATACGCTTTTTAATAACAGAAGACAACCAACATCAATCTTGTTAAGCAAGGACCGTCCTTGCGCAGTCTGTCCTTGCGCAGTCTCATGCCGATTCTGTTTTTCGTATCAAATGAATCTCCGGGATGACATTACCGCTTATAGGCATCTTAAGATCCTCATCAAGATCTTTTTCTCCAGTCTCTTTGAAACCGAGGTTGTGATAAAACGCGATTGCTTTGTGATTGTATGTCGCGGTCCAAACTTCAATATCACGATTTGGGTCGAGGAATTTCAGTCCTTCTTCCCAAAGTGCAGTACCGATGCCTTTGCCTTGATATTCAGGAAGAATATAAAGTGCTTGTAACTGGTTTTTATCAGGTTGGTTAATGACACGGCAGACACCAACCACTAGATTGCCATCCCGCGCAACAAATGTTTGTTCGCCAGTAGGCGGATTAATCATCTGTTCTCGCCGTTTGGCTAGGCGTTCTTCATCAAAGCGATTTTTATATCTCTCGTCGATATCCTCTACGGTGATGCCATATTCAACATTTGGATAAGTTGCGCGCCAAGCTTTGTGGAAGACATCTTGCATGCCCAACACGTCATCAGGAGAAGCTGGTGTAATGACTATTTCACTACCAATATTTTCTTTGCTATTTTCATATTTCATATTAGATTTTTGTCTAAGAACCCTTTCAGTGATACTAGGTCCTTCTTGTCGTTGGCAAAGAAATAGGAATATATTCCAGCAGCTTGGGCACTCTTGACTGCTTCGGGATTATGCTCAAAATAAACAACCTCATCCTGACTCAATCCAAAGTGCTCCAACATCTTCTCGTAGTAGGAAGGGTCTATCTTTTCGGGATTGTGTTTGAGTGTAAATACCTCATAAGGCATTTTATCCAGGCCAAACTTCTTAAACTGCTCATCATTTGCACCTGTAAGAATAATCTTTCTATTCGGATAAGTTTCAAGTAGCTCGTGCATTTTCTTAAATATCTCTCCTGTATCAGAAACGAAGCAATCTACTGCATCAACTAAGATAGTTTTCATAAAGAAAGTATACCAAAAAGATGATGCTTGAGTGTGCCTGATATTAGGTATCCCCACTTTTGCTTGACTTCCATTAGCGAAGGAGTATATTTAGATACATACACGCCCCAGCTAGCCGCAAGGTCCGCTGGGGTTTTACGTTAAAACTTATTTTCCGTACGCTCAATTTGTTCTGAAAAAGTAAGTTTAGTGTAATTCCGGTCGTCTAGTCCTTTGAGTCGGTAGATTTGATTTGTTGAAAACTTTTTGCCGTCTTCACGTTTAAGTCCAAGTTTTTCCACGACCCTGTAGACTTCATCCCAGTTTTTTCCTTCTATTTCAAGATATGGGTCAAGAAGAGGCCATGTATCAATATCGCACTCTACTCCATCTAGTGTATATCTTTCACGTTTATTCTCCTGATACATTTTCTCTATCAGTCCAATTTTAAGAAGTATATCTCGAGTGGCATCAAAGTCCTTGACTTCCGTTTCGCGTTCATACATTCCATCATCGCCTGTTAGTTTATCTCGAAGATTTTCTCCCAAGCGTTGCTTGAAGGCGAATGTTACTTTGTCTCCCTCATCACGGAGCCGTACCCAAGATGATTGTTTATCAAGACGAAAATCTGGGTAGTCAAAAACAATGCGGCGATAGTGGTAATCTCCTACTTTTTTCGCTCCTAATTCAATAAATTTCCTCTCAATCTTATCTTTTTCAATATCTATAAATGTCAGTTCCATTTCTTCCATGGCAGAAGTATAGCAAAAATAGGGGAGTCAATAATTTTATAATAACAACGCCGTCGTGAGAATGAATCTTCTCACGACGGCTTTTGAAACGAGATACGGCAATTGAGACCGTTCAGGGCGGCTCGGGCCAGTACCATCGTGGTTCTCTGTGGGTCGCTAGAGATTATCCGCACTTCCTGGACCGATCGGCTCTGGCGAACCTTGAGAAGGAGTCCGCTCTTCGTGTTGCAGAATTTCACTCTGCGCTCTCCTCCGGCAACACCTTGTCCTCCCTGGATTACTCCAGCAGAGATCGTATTGACCTCGGGGCACTTGGCGGCTACATCTGCGAAATCGGCCGCCAGTTCGATGAAGGTGGTGTGATTCCCTCCGAACTTCCCCCCGTCACGATGTGGCATTGCCGCTCCTCTCTGGTTAGAAACTTTCTGGATGTCTGCCACTACTATAACATGTCGCTTTTATGTGTCAAGATCATGATAACACACTAACTTTACGATATAGTTATCAGATGCATCCCGAACAATTACAAAGCGTAGAATCTCAAGAACAAATCAAATCTCGCTTGCAAGAGAGATATCAGGGTATTATCGGCAAGCAACTAACTCCAGGAGATATAGATACTTTCGCCGAGGATATCATCGCAGAACTAATGACATTGACGGAAGAGGTGACTAAAGCTTATGCCAAGGAAAGTGGTCTAGATCTTGAAGAATATAAGGGGAAAGATTTTGAAGACGAGGCCTTCTTACACTACGAACTTGAGAGGGTGTCAGATCTGTTGGAGAAGGCGCAGGAAAAATTAGAAATTGTGCGAGAAGTATCTGGTTTCGTAGCGCAAAATATTAATATAGTGCATCTAGAGGAAGTAATTACTCCGACTGAAAAAGAATCGAATAGTTTGCAGCCGGGAAATGGAGAAGAGTTTGCTCCGGATATGATCCCTAGACTGACGACCGCACTCTATATTTTGAGAGAAGGGGGAGTACCTTTGGAAAACATAACTCTGATGGACGGTATCGTGACTCCCGACATGTTGCGCCAGACCAGCTATGTCACAGTTGTCGTTCCTGAAATTGACCGGCTGATGTCAGTCTGCGACGAAGAGGGGAATGCCAGCTACATCTTCAAACTCTCTCTAGTCAACGTTGAAACTATCAATCGCATGACCAAGCCGGAAAAAAATGATCTGATCGCGAGCCAACCCGGCATTGGTGTCCGTTTCAACCAAGGTCCTCGATGGCGTGAGAGGGTAGAGTCCTTTTTGTTTGAAGAGATACCAGCGCCTAATCAAAAGGAAGAAGTGATTGAGCAAACACCGGAGCAAGAAGTACTCACACCTTCGTATGGAGAGTTTGACCCCTGGAGAGGATTTGCTGTAGATGAACAGGGTCGGCATTGGGGCATTCGTTTTACTATAACAAAGAAGATCGGCAGAAGTTATACCATTCTTGATAACAGAATTCATAATCCACGTATAGAGACACGACCTATCTTAAACGCACTGTCACAAATTAAGCCTTCATACTGCTATGAGCAGTTGCTAGCTCTATTTCCAGAGATGCTTGCAGATAGACAAGTAGAAAGAGAAGGTGAATGGGAGGGGTTTTGGATGAATCCGGAGACAGGCAAGCACTGGTCAACTGGTCTTGGAATACAAAATAAGTTTGGCATAAAAGATTGGGTCACAGTAAAGCGTTACGTCGTAAAATATGCTCTTCCATCTACGTCAATAAATGATTTGACAGGACGTCGAGCTGAGGCTTATTGCTACGAAGACTTCTTAGCTCTAGAGCCATTCATGGAATTTGTCACAGCACCCCAAGTAGAACTTAAGGGCAAGTGGGCGGGGTATTGGGTCGATAAGTCTGGGAAACACTGGGCTCCTCTTGGTGTGTTAGCACATAGTTTGCAAGCTGTATTTAGCACGATTGAGCGAATAATTGAGGAAGCAATGCTACCTAAAATGATTTTACGTGCGCGAACTGGGACTGTGTCTACGGCTTACAGCATCGAAGATTTAGAAGAAAGTAATCAATACAAAGAATTTGTCAACGCGCCCTTGGTAGAAAAAGAGGGGGAATGGGAGGGTTTTTTAACCGATAATAATGGCAAACATTGGGGTAATTTAGATCGTATAGCGGAAAAATTGAATGCTGTTAGAACGACGACCAGACGCCTAGCAGCTAAGCATCCCGAGCTGCCATCAAAGACTATCAAAAATTTGAGAGGCAAGCCCCATCAAGGTTTCTGTTATGAAGACATCCAAGAGGTTATGAATTCAAAAAAATAAAGCGTGAAAATTATTTAGAATCTCGAATACGAAACTCCCTTTCCTGTCCTGCCAATCTGTTTTACTTTTCCTTCTTTTTCTAGTCGTTCTAAATATCTTGTGGCTGTTGCATCAGAGACGTGCAAAAGTTTTTCCACTTCGTCATTAGTAATTTGTAGTTGTTTCAAAAACAGAGACATAATTTTTTCTAGTTTCTGCTTCTTTCTATTCTGGACTGCGATTTGCGCTTCGGCTTTCAGTCCACGGATTGATTCACTAGGGGATTGGACCACGGGCGCCAACGGCTCATCGAGGGCTTGATGAGCCGTTGGCTGTGGCGTATCAACAATCAACGGAACCGCCAACGGAGGCAACGCCTCCGTTGGCGCCGAAGTTTCTGCCTTTGGTTCTTCAACTATGTTGGAAGGAATGGGTACTTCTTCGGGTGTGGGGCTTATTTCCGCTTCTGGTTCATCGGGCATAGGAAAATTTTAACATGGCTTTTGCCCCTCTTTTAATAGATTATTTTTCCTTGGCACTAATTAGAATTCCAACTTTTCAAAATGACTTCTTCGTGCCCTTCTGGTAATATCACAAACTTGGCGAAGAGCCATAGATAATCTGTTCATGAGAAATAACACTTCGACTTTTTTCAAGAAACTCTCCTTTACATTTTTCACCGCACTTACATAGTCTCCATCATTTGAAATGAGTATGGCAGTATCAAACTTTCCAAGCGCCGCCATGGTAACCATATCAGTTGCGAGCTGTGTATCAACATTCTTTTCCTGTAAATTACCTTTTGAACCTCTTAAGTCACCATACTTAACCTGAAGTAACGGGGATAGTTTTTCTATAGCTGCATAGTATCGCAATGCTGTGGAGTGTTTCTTGATACCTTTTTCACCTTCTTCTAATAGATATGCTGGTGGTCGAACACAATAAAATCCGACATGAACCAGCTCCCTAGCTCCGGCTAATTTCTCTGCTAATTTTAGGGGATTGTAGAAACAAACCCATGACGGGTCAGTCATCTTCATATCATGAAGATTTCTAAAAACATTGCTATTGTCAATAAACACAGCGACTTTGTTTGGATTTACTGGGGTTTCTGTCGGATTCACGGTGTCAATTTTATAGGAATTTCAGATAAAACAAAAGAGCCCGAAGGCCCTCTCGTTACTTACCATCGCCGAAGCGGGTGATAAGGATTTCTTACTTGCCATAATATGCTACCTGACTTAATAAGTCAATAGGGGGTATGGGGATAGTCATATAACCCAGTATTTCTGGCGAATTTACTATAAAAATATTGTGTTGGATGCTTGCCATATTACATATGTGAATAAAATTTATTCATTCCTCTTGAAATTTCTTTGTATATTTTTTCAACATTCCATCTAAATTTTCTCTCCTATTCCATTCAAAAAAGTTTAATCACCGTGAAAAAAGGTTGACATCGCACACGAGAATGCATAGGGTAAGCATAGAAATGCGGACTTCGGAGAGGGAAGTATGGTTGCAGTGCACAACTAACGAAAGGGTTAGCTATGACAACGTCGAAAACGGCTTGGATTAAACCAGCAATCTGGGGCTTCGTCGCTGGAACGATCGTGATCAGTATCGTTGGATTCAACTGGTGGGGCTGGACTCTGTCCAGCACCGCAAACACACAGGCCACGCAACGTGCGGAAAAGGCGGTGGCCTCGGCCCTCACTCCCTTCTGCATCGCGAACCTGACTAAGGCGTCAGATGCGAAGCAGTTGGATGCGCTCCAGAAACTCGGGCTGTACGAACGCCGGGAAGCGGTCGAGAAGGGTGGCTGGGCCATAATGGTGGGGGAGAAAGAGCCTGCGACAGGAGTCCTGGACTCCTGTGCTACGGCACTTATGAAGATCAAGCCCAAGTAGGTCCTCCGGCGACGGAGAAGTAAGCGAGTGTTCAAGCCTCGCGCAGAGAAGCCCCACGCAGCTTCACTGCGTGGGGCTTCTCTATTTCAGTCACACAAAAAACCCTCCCTGCGCGGATTTCCGTTTTTTCACGCCCATTGATTTTTTACCTTACCTCTTTATGATCGAAATCTGCTTTCTATTCCTTTCCTGATATTTTCTATCTCTTTGGGGCTAAATCCTATGCCTCTTCGTTGCCTAATTTCCTCATTCATTTTCTGTATCTCTTTCTCAATATATGCGCCTTTCTTTAGACCGGCGTACGTCTTATTTGAATGAGTTAATACTGAATCTATTTCTTCGTCCGAAAAGCCTCCTTCTCTAAGAGTTTGCATCCAATCAGAAACATCAACATCTTTGATTGACTCCTTTTTTACTCCTTCTCGCATAGTAGTTTGATTATAGAATAATTTTAGTCATCAGGGAATTATGCATAAATAAGAGCGGCCCCCGGAGAGAATCCGGGGGCCGTGTGCTAAACGTTCGATTGAATCGACGCCGATACTGCCCGCTACTCGAGGAGCGCGAGCAACTCTTCCGACTCCTGCTTCTTCGCATCGACCACAGACGGCGGGAAGAGCTCCTGCGCCCAATCCGTGAGGAAGGAGAGCTTCTCGAGGAAGGGCTTCTGCATTCGTAGTACCTCGATGGGCTTCATTCCCCATTCGGTCGCGAGGCCGATGATGACCTGCTGGATCCATGCGACGCTGAAGGCCTGACTGACATCGGCGTCGCGCAGTATCTGACCGCAAAGCTCGAGCGTGCCGCCGTCGACGACGTACGGGTACTGTGTGCCGCGGATGAGATCGCTGATTTCTTCCTCGTACGGTTTGTCCCGCTTGAGGAGATGCTTTCGCAGTCCGCGGATTGCCCGTTCGATGTTGAGGTCGTCGTGGCCCATCACTCCACTATGGTCGAAGTCATGGAAGAGGGCAGCGATCAGGAGGTTTCGCTTCTGTCGTGGAGTCAGCTTCAGCTTGGCCGTGTAGTACCGGCAGGCCTCGTGGCAGAGCCACAAGATGTGGAACATGTGTCGGAAGTTGTGGTACGGATGCCGGAGGTTCTGGGCCGTGTGGAAGAGGGTACGGGCGTAGTACACCAGCGTGCCTTCGTACAAGCCCTCTTCGTTGCGGAGAATCTCCGGAATGTTGCCTTTCGGAGTGTTGCCTTCCGGTATCATGGACTCCTCCCTGCTATCAGTTGAACATTTTTAGAATCTTACGAGGTCGACCGATGTGGTCAGCTCGGATTCCAAATCTGTAGCTACGATAACACACTTTTACATATATTACAAATATTAGCTCCCGAATTAAAACCTTCACAAACCCCGAAGGAGAACAAGTTCCCTACGGGGCATGCTTTTGAAATTATTTTACCAAATCTGATACACAAATCCAAGAAGCGAAATCTGAAATGATGCGTCCCGCCATTCTCCGCAAGAACGGTTCTTGCGGAATACATACTGGCACACGAAGAAATCTTAGTTTCTAACTAAGAAGTCCATTCGACCTCATATTTGACCTAGGATACAACTCAGAGCTCCGATGATTGGACGAGTTCAGAACTCATTAGTTGAGCAGTTCAGGACCCTTAATTGGGTAAATATAGCACAGGAGTTAGAGTTCAGCGGACTCTCTAACCTAGTTTTAAGTAGGTAGTTAGGAAGTCTTTTTCTTCAACAGGATAGATTGTCAGCTCTGGTATCCTACCAACTTCAACCCACTCAGGACTATAAGATTGTTTTTTATCCTTGTTATTCGCTTCTACGCTATCCTTATGAAGTTGTGCTTCGCCTGAGACATATTCACATAGAAATAATGCGTGCCTATCTCCTCTAGGGTCTGTAAATTCAAGAAGGTTGTCTTTCAGGTTGGCTTCTATTGAAGTCTCTTCTTGCAGTTCTCTAAGAACTGCCTGATTTATATCCTCTCCCTCTTCTACTCCACCTCCAGGCAAAACCCAATACTCCTCTCCATTATTGAAGCGGTGCATCATCAAAAGTTTACCCTCTCTTATTATGACTGCTGTTGCTCTTGTTCTCATTTATTTTTCTATATAAAGGTTTCCTGCCTTACCATAAGCTTCCTCTTCATATTTATTATGCCTATACCCCTTCCTCAAGGTTTCTATCCAATACAAGATAGGATGAATTAAAGGCGTTCTCATAACTTGCTCCACGTGAATTAACTCGTGTTCTAAATCTTTATCCAAGATATTCCTACCAAGTAGGACTACATTACCGATAGCCATTGCCCTAGCTCCTTTCATATTCGGAAGCCACCAATACCACCAAAAGCTTCTGACACTCATTACTAAAGCAGGAGGTTGAAGGTTAAATGAAGTTGTTTGTGGGATAGAGATTAACCCGCACATTATTCCTACAATGGTCCACGGCAGATTGAGAAGAAAAGCTAAAGCTTTCATATCAGCTTAAAATCTATCATCTTGATAGGTGTGTCTAACGAGACTTTATCTCCATAATAACCCCTATAGTGGTTAAGCATATCCTCTTGGTCCTTATACCCTTCGTGCCCAACAAAATCGGTGTCTTCCAGCTCTCCTAACTTCCTCTCTCTAACCTGAGTTATTTTGCCCTTAGCGAACTCTTCTCCTGTTTCCTTATTAACCATAAGGAAGTCGTCTCCTACGCTAAGGTCCTTATCGTCAAACAACCTCCAAGTGGAAGTCTTCTCGCCAGCAAGAACTTTGGGCGCCAGATTAGGCATAAACTTGAGACTCTTCATGACGGAAGTATACCAAAAGTTCTGAACCCTATTCGGGTTAGAAAATTTAGTGGCTTAAAATAAAGCTCTAAAATGGCTCCGCGACCAGGGCAGAACATCTGGGAAACCCTCGGTTTTCCCAGTCCTGCCTGCCTGCAGGCAGGCAGGCCTTCCTCCACGGGAGAGGATTTCTCCTCTCCCGACCCCACTCCTGTTCGAGCATGGTCGCTAGAATACAAAGCAAAAATAAAAATCCCACATGGGACTTTTATTTTCGCTTGCTCCGCGACCAGGGCTCGAACCTGGGACATCCTCCTTACACTGATCCAAAAATTTCTTAATGGGGTGGACTATATCATCGCCCGAGGCGGGCGTAAGGCGCTTCGTCCCGACTAACTATCGGGACTACTCCCCGAAGGGATAGTCTCTGAACCTGCCATCACTTGCTTCGCAATCCGAAGCTTTAGTGAAGGATTGGCTGCTGATTGCCCTCGGCTCTACGTTAGGGTTTCCAGCAATTCACCTTATTTTCGACCTAAATTACTTTAGGAAGCTGCGTATGAACACAGGGAGGCGCTCTACCAACTGAGCTATCGCGGAATATTCTTTCCCATACCTTGCTAGGTAGGGGAATGGTAGAATAATAGAGGGTTTTTATACATTAATCAAACATTTATGAGTCAAAAAAGTTATTATTCAACGACTGGCGCCATATTTCTTATTATCACCGCCCTCCATTTATTGAGAGTTTTAAACGGTTGGGAGGTCAGTATAAGCACTTTTATAGTGCCAATGTGGATAAGCTGGGTTGCGGTTGTCCTAGCAGGGTATCTATCGTATCAAGGTCTCAAGAAGAAGGGATAGGCGGAAAATGCTAGAATAGGGAAGTGAAGTCTCATATTCATCACTATCTGAAGCAGTTTAATCTCCAAGTCGCACTTCTGGTCTGCATTATCGTAGCCCTAGTCCTTGCTGGTTATGTGGCGTACCAATATCGTATTCTTACTAAAGAATTGAACGAGTCAGAAACTGATAATGGGGAATTAAGAGCACAATTGGAAGAGGTTACTCAAGATAGGTCGAACCTCAACGAGTTATCGAATTATCAGCAGTCAATAATCGATTCGTTCCAGGGGCAGATCAGTAATATTGGCAATACAGTCGGAGTGCTCAATAAACTCTCCCAAACAGATAAGGAACTTCTGAAAAAATATTCCAAAGTCTATTTCTTGAACGAGAATTACGTACCGGCCAAACTTACTCAAGTAGACGCACAATTTACTTATGACGGCGGTGGAACAAACTTCCTCATTCACGCAGATGTCTGGCCTTATCTTAAAAAACTTTTGGAAGCCACGCGCTCCAACGGTACAGAACTGCTGATCGCCTCGGCATTCCGTTCTTTTGATACCCAGACTTCTCTGAAGTCAGAATACAAAGTGATCTATGGGACAGGTACCGCCAATCAGTTTTCTGCCGATCAAGGATACTCCGAGCATCAACTGGGTACCGCGGTTGATTTCACAACCTCCAGTTTGGGAGGAGTGTTTTCTAAATTTCAATCAGATCCTGCGTACAAGTGGCTCGTAGGTAACGCCTATATGTACGGGTTTGTGCTCTCGTATCCCGAAAAAAACGCTTATTACAAATTCGAGCCGTGGCATTGGAGATTTGTGGGCGTTGCTCTGGCAGAAAAGCTCCATCGGGAAAATAAGTATTTCTACGACCTAGACCAGCGCGAGATTGACGCTTTTCTTATCAAGTTATTTGATTAGTTATATAATTAGAATATGAAAATAAATATTAAGGCGACAGGTATAGAACTGACGCCAGCTATAACAGATTATGTCGAGAAGAAGATTGCTCATATTGAGAAGTTTCTTGATAAAAATAATGTCGATACTGTCGCTCAGGTGGAAGTGGGCAGGAGTACGCGTCATCACAAGACAGGAAATATTTTCCGCGCGGAGGTGCATATAACCGGAGTGGGTATTGATCTCTATGCCGTTAGAGAAATGGAAGATTTGTACGCAGCTATTGATATTGTTAAAGATGAAATAGTCCAAAATGTACTGCAACTCAAGGGCAAACGAGAAACTCTTACTCGCAAAGGCGCCAAGATGATGAAGAATATAATGAAAGGTATTGTCGGTAGTTTTAGAAAGAAGTGATAGTTTCAAAATTGTAATTTTCGGGCATTTCAGCTAGTATATGACAATGACAAACTCTTTTACCGCAGGAGGTCAATAATTTTACAGCTCGTAAAATTTGTAAAGATCTGGGTGTTACAGAAAGCTCCTAAAATCCGCCAGCACGAAAAAATAAATCGTTTGAGAGGATATTAAGCATAATGTTAAAGACTGTCTTTGACATCGGGATTGTCCTAAGCTCGGCTTTGGACATTTAACTACGAATACGTTACTTATTGCCTATAGGCATAAAGTAACGTATGACGACATAATCCTATTTTGTTAAACACTCGGTGTTTAACATTTATTATAAAAAGGGAAACCCGCCACTGACACTTGCGACGGGTTTCCGTCGCCTGTCAGGGCGGGGGGGGTGATGTCTCGGCTACTGCACTACTTTGTACAACCTTTCGCAGTTTAACTCGCCGACATGGTTCAAGAACAAGCTGTCGTATCTTCCTTTTCTGCCATCTGCCAGTGTGACGTGGTTCTCGTACCGAGTATAGAAACTAAACAGCGACTTCTCGTATATTTTTATCTCCACGATCCGGGAGCAGACTACTTCACGCTTACTAGCTATGAGCTCAGTAACCGTGGAGATTATCGCGCCCACCAAGGTTGCCACCACTAGCCCTGTCCCCACCCCTGCGAAAAACTTTGCCATGGCTTTCTCCTTGTATAAGGTGAAATGTCATTCTTTTTTGAAAGTCTGCTAGAACCCTAGCATATTAGACTTCATCTGTCAATGAGCAATATTTTTGTGGTATTATAGAAAGAATGGTCATATCAAAGTCAGAATTTATGATGTTTCTGAAGCATCCAGCGTGGTTGTGATTTTGACGTTTTAGATCTAATTACCTCGTAGGAAATCCTGCCAATCCATTTCTTTTTTTCCGGCTGGAATGACGCGGGTAGGGGAGAATCGACCATCTTTGATTTCTGCATCTTTAACTATCAGGCGTACCTCTTTCCCTCTTTTATTTTTGTAAAACATATATGCGCATGGCCAAGTGCTGTATGCCATGACTTTTTTTAAGTTCTCCTCTGGAAGGTCTTGGAGATTCAAGAGGCCATCTTCTTTTTGAATTAATTTTGTATATGTTGCCTGATCATGATTCTGTGGAGTTTCATTTATTTTTCCCTCAACCCATTTAGGAAGTAGCAACCCAAGTATCTTGCCCCCTGCTCTTCCAAGTTTCTCTTCCACCACCTCATAGTTGTCTGGCCAGGGTGTAATGGAGATTTTCGCTTGCAAAATGATTGGCCCATGATCCATCTTTTCATCCATTCTGATGATAGTAATTCCGGGTTGTCCAAGACCGAGGATAGTGTTTTGAATTGGAGCAGGCCCACGCAGTTGTGGAAGAAGCGATGGGTGCACATTGAGAGTCCCGTGTTTCGGTAGGTCGATTATTTCTTTCGGCAGAATTTTCCCAAACGATGCTACTACGAATACGTCCGCACTAATTTTCTTTAATTCTTCTAGTGACAAGGGCTCTTTAGCTGAAGTAATGTTCAGTACCGGAGAGAGTCCCCCCACCTCGAGTTCCTCCAGCACATATTTAGAAAATTGTGAGCTACCGAAAAAGACACACTTTATTTTTGGTTTTGGTGGTAACTCTTGCACATTTTCGGCTTTATCGATGAAGAGGATGCCATCCAAATGGTCTGTCTCATGTTGGAAGATTTGCGCCAAAAGTCCTGACGCCCCTCTCTCAAATCGCTTGCCCGTCTCGTCATAAGCCCTAATAGTAACCTTCTCACTCCTTTTGACTTGTCCATAGAGCCAACGGATAGAGAGGCATCCCTCTTCCACTTTCTTTTTTTTCTTTGATGATTTGATTATCTCTGGATTAATGAACACCAGATCATTCTTCAGTCCTCTGTTTAAGTTCAAGGCCAAAATGTCGCTATTGACGAGAAAAAGGCGCAAACTTTCCCCGATTTGCGGTGCGGCGAGGGCGACCCCATCCTCTTCAGTATGGAGCGCTTGACTCATTCTCTTAATAATATTTGAGATCCTCTTAGACCCTATATCCTTTATAGGAATATTCTTAGCTTTCAATCTAAGTACCTTATTATCCCTTTGGAGAATGTTATTTTTTTTCATTTCAGTTTTAAACTACCGAAAAAACATCGTGAGAAATTTGAACTCTGGGAACACCGCTTCAACAAATAAGCTAGATCCTCGACAGACAGGTGAGAGGTCTTCACTCCTATAGCGCTCATGGGCAATACTTTCATGTCTGCAGCCACCCTTTCAGCATTGATTCTCCTGTGGAATTCATCAAGCATCTTCAGGCGTGGATGTTTAAATAGGGCCTTTACATTGCTATTTTTCAGGTGTTCGTTAATAGATTTCATGATACGAATTATACGAATTTTATCGAATAATACGAGCCCATTCGCGACATTCGCTTTTATTCGCTATAATTCGTGTCTATGAAAAAACTTGGCATAGACCTTGGTACAACTAATATTCTCGTCTTTGTTCCCGGCAAAGGCATTGTTTTAAATGAACCCTCGGTTGTGGCAGTTTCAGAGGACAACAAGATTCTAGCCATCGGCTTGGAAGCTAAGGCCATGATCGGCCGAACACCGGAAAACATTATCGCTTACAGGCCGATGAAAGATGGTGTCATTGCCGACTACCGAGTGACGGAGGCCATGCTCCGTTACTATATAGACAAGGCGCTCGGGAGATGGAATATTTTCAAACCAGATGTTTTGATTTCCGTGCCGGCTGGGGTGACTTCTACAGAACGCCGGGCAGTGGTTGAGGCAGCTATGAAAGCGGGAGCCAAGAATGCTTATGTAGTCAAAGAACCAATTCTTGCCGCTATCGGTGCTGGCATTCCTATCCAAGAAGCAACAGGGCATCTTATAGTGGATATTGGCGGTGGGACGACGGATGTCGCCGTAATCTCACTTGGAGGAATTGTCGCTTCCACTTCTGTCAAAGTAGCTGGTAATAAAATTGACATTGCCATAGCCGATCACATTAAGAAAAATTTTAATTTAGTTATAGGAGATAAAACTGCCGAGGATATCAAAATTACAATCGGATCCGCTATTCCTGTGGACGAAGAGTTGGCTATGAATGTGAAGGGACGCGATTTCTTGCTTGGCTTGCCGCGCACGATCGAAATCAAAACTAATGAAGTGGTAAAAGCCATTTCGAAAGAATTACGCGAGATGATTAAAGCGGTTAAAGAAGTTTTGCAAGAAACTCCACCCGAGCTCTCCTCTGACATCATCGACCATGGGATTATTATGACTGGTGGTTCTAGTCAGTTGCGCAATTTTCCGGAACTGATGTTTCGTCGCACTGGCGTCAAGGCGGTTCTCGCCAAAGACGCGTATTTCTGTGTTGCCAAAGGTACGGGCGTAGCTCTAGAACACCTCGATACTTACAAAAAGTCTATTATCGCGAAGAGATAGTGAAATTTTCTATAGAACAAGAGCTAAAGGGGGGACTTGGTCGTGCTGGCACTTTAGAGACTCCTCATGGCCTGATTCATACGCCGGCTTTTGTGACGGTAGGGACAAAGGCTACGGTCAAGGCTCTGACGCCGGAACAAGTGAAAAGTGTGGGCGCAGAAGTAGTTTTAGCAAATACTTACCACCTTTATCTAGAACCCGGTGCGGAACGCATAAAAAGTTTTGGTGGGTTACACAAGTTTATGAATTGGAACGGACCACTCATGACCGACTCCGGCGGTTTCCAAGTATTTTCTCTCGGCGCGGCGTATGGAAAAGAATTATCAAAGATTACTAAAATCACTAATCCCTCGCAGCTGATTGCAGAGAGGTCTCTGGATTCTGAAGTTCCACGTTTGGCAACTATCGGCGCTGATGGAGTTTCTTTCCGCTCGCATATAGACGGTTCGCTTCATTACATCACACCGGAGAAGTCAATTGAAATACAACATAATCTTGGGGCAGACATCATTTTTGCTTTCGATGAATGTACCTCCCCATCTGAAAATTTCCGCTATCAGGAGGAAGCACTCGAACGCACCCACCGCTGGGCCGAGCGTTCACTCGCTTACCATCATTCTAATGTTCTCAAGAACACCAGAACAGAAAAACAGGCATTATTTGGCATTGTGCAAGGAGGGAGGGAGGAGTCGCTTCGCAAGAGGTCGGCGGAGTTTATCGGAGGCCTAGATTTTGAAGGTTTCGGTATCGGTGGCTCTTTCGCTAAAGAGGATATGCAAACTGTCGTGAAGTGGGTTAATGAAATATTGCCGAAAGAGAAGCCGAGACATTTGTTAGGAATAGGTGAACCGGAAGATTTATTTATGGGCGTAGAAAATGGTGTTGATTTGTTTGACTGTGTTGCTCCTACAAGAAATGGCCGCGGTGGCACCCTGTATACTTCAAGTGGGAAAATCAATATCAGAAATGCCGAGTTTAGAGAAGATGCCGGTCCAATAGACAGTGAATGTCAATGTGAAGTTTGTCAAAAATATTCCCGAGCGTATCTTTGCCATCTCTACAGAGCCCACGAAATGCTCGGTGGTACCCTCGGCTCAATGCACAATCTCTATTTCATCATCAATTTAGTCAAACGCATGCGCCAAAGTATTTTAGATGATAATTTCCCTGAATTTAAACAAAATTTTCTGTATAAATATAAAATTGACATTAGAACTTAACTACCATACTATTTCGACAGACAAGCAAACGAATAGGAGGTTAACCAAGCCAAAAGGAGGTGAGATTCGTGGGTAAGGTGTTTTCGTGGGGTGAAATTGAGAGGAAAGAAATCCCTCAACCATCGGATTTTTCTATTGTCGTGGGCAAAATCAGGCAAAATCTGGAAGTGGCTAACGGTGTTGTCGGAGGTATTCTGTGCGGCTCTGTTCTCTGGAACAGTTATAACGAGCGTAGCGACATCGATTGTGTTGTTGTGTACGATCCAACCAAGCGACGTGAGGTAGTCGAGGCGCTTCGAGACATCAACCAAACTGCCTCCACTCTTCATGTACCCACCGAGTTGATTCCTCTTGACATGCATATCGTAAGGACTCCTCTGCATCACATAGGACCTTCGTTCGCCGTTCATTTGCGTTATGCGGCAGAGAATGGTGGAGTCATCAAGGAGAATCCACTTCCGCTTTTCGTTTTTGACGGCATAAGTATCGTTGAGGATGTTCGCGGATATCTTCGAAACAAACTGCGGAGATTGGAGAAGGGAATGAGTACTCTTCCCACAATGGAAGTCGCCGATCTTCTCCGATTTCTACAGAAGGTTCTCGAAGCGCCGGTACATGTCGCACGTAAGCTTTTGCGTTGGCAAGCGGTGAAGATGCCAGACGATTCCAAGCGAACAGTCATGTTCTACTATCCCGACATCGCCAACGCACGAGAGCACGAGTTGTTCGTGAAGATCACCACTATCGATAGTCAGTACACAGCTGAGATTCTTGCACAGCTTCAGCATCCCAACAAAGCCCTATATTCCCGAGTAATCGGAGAGATAGAGGAATTGGCCTGGGATACGCTAGAGTTCGTGAGACTCAACGCTTTCCGTCTCATCTAGGCCTGCAGTCGCTAAGCGACTGCAGGCCTTCTGTTTTAATGCAATACTCAAGAACGGTTATAGTACAATCCCAAATATTCTTACATTTATAATCCACGGTCGTGAGTTATAGATGTACATGGGAAATTAGAAAAAAGTCAAATTAAAATCGTGAATATCAATAAATGTTGTATATTACTCTCCTATGGCGGTTTTTAAATTAAAAAGCGATTTTGAGCCTGCTGGGGACCAGCCCAAAGCGATAAAGGAGCTAGTCGAGGGGCTGAAGAAGGGTCTAAGGTATCAGACCCTTTTAGGTGTGACTGGTTCGGGTAAGACTTTTACTGTCGCCAATGTGATAGAGAAAATTGGCAAGCCGACACTTGTGATTGCGCATAATAAAACTTTGGCCGCACAACTCGCGCAAGAGTACCGCGAATTTTTCCCAAACAACGCGGTGCATTATTTTGTTTCCTATTACGACTTCTACCAGCCGGAAGCATACATGCCTATCACTGATACTTATATCGAGAAAGAAGCGATGATCAACGAAGAAATAGAGCGTCTTCGACATGCCTCCACTCAAGCCCTTTTGACTCGAAGGGACGTTATTATCGTCGCTTCAGTTTCTTGTATCTACGGCCTCGGTAATCCGGAGGAATACGAGAAGGTCAATTTAAAGATTGAGAAAGGGCAAAATATTTCTCGTGCCGATTTAATTCGCTCGCTCATCGACATTCACTACACTCGTACTAATTCAGATATTAAGTCCGGCACATTTCGAGCGCTTGGTAACGCGGTTGAAATTATGCCTGTTTCCGAACGCATTATATATAGAATTGAAATTGATGAAGGGAAAATAGAATCGATCAAGAGGATAGACGCTGTGTCCCGCGCTATCATTAACGAGCCAGAGACTTTTTTCATTTTCCCCGCGAAACACTTTATCACCGCAGACGCCGCCGCCAAGCGCGCGCTTAAAAGCATCAAAGAAGAACTCAATGAGCAATTAGTAAAATTGAACAAGAAGGGGAAATTATTAGAGGCTGAAAGGTTGAAGAGGCGGACTACATATGATCTTGCTATGATTCGCGAGGTTGGTTATACCAATGGGATTGAAAATTATTCGAGACACTTCTCTGGTAAATTTCCCGGTGAAGCGCCGTATACACTATTAGATTATTTTTCCTCGACTACGCTCGGAACAAGTCCCCGTGATTTTTTGACAATTATAGATGAATCGCACGTGACTGTACCACAAATCGGTGGTATGTATGCCGGAGATAAGTCGCGCAAAGATGTACTTATCGAACATGGCTTTCGTCTACCAAGCGCGAGAGACAATAGACCACTTCGGTTTGAAGAATTTGAGGCGAGGGTGGGTCAAGTGATTTTTACAAGCGCGACTCCCTCGAGGTTTGAAAAGGAAAATAGTAGCAAAGTGGTCGAGCAAGTGATCCGGCCCACTGGGTTAGTGGATCCAGAGATTTCAGTACGACCAATTCAAACCTCTTCCCGCCTTCGGCACCCCTCTCCTAGATCTAGGAGAGGGGATGGGGATGAGGTGTATCCTGGGCAAGTTCTTGATTTTATTGAAGAAGCCGGAAAAGCGATAGAGAAAGGCGGACGGGTGATTGCCACCACTTTGACTAAAAAGATGGCGGAAGATTTAAGCGAGTTTCTGAAGGATAAGAAGATTAAAGCCCGCTATCTCCACAGTGAAATAAAAACTATAGAACGTATAGAGATTCTAACCGATTTTCGCCGAGGTGTATTTGACTGCCTGGTTGGGGTCAATCTCTTGAGAGAGGGCTTGGATTTGCCCGAAGTGACGCTGATAGGAATTTTAGATGCGGATAAAGAGGGCTTTTTGCGCTCTGATACTTCTCTAATCCAGATTATCGGCCGGGCGGCGCGCAATGTGGAGGGAAGGGTGATTCTATACGCCGATAACATGACGGGTTCCATGGAAAGGGCCATAAGTGAGACATCGCGTCGTCGTAGTATCCAAGTAGCTTTCAATAAGAAGCATAACATTACCCCCAAGACGATTATCAAAAAAATAAAAGATATTACAGACACACTTGAAAGAGAACATCATCAGGCGGTCAATCTTTTATTGGAAACGGATGAAAAGCTTTTTACCAAAAATCCCAAGAAGTTAATTAAAGAGAAGAAAAAAGAAATGGAAGAAGCGGTACGCGACCTTGACTTTGAAACGGCTGCTATCCTGCGTGACGAGATCCAGGTCTTGCATAAAAAATTATCTGACGTGCTATAATAAAATCATTACCAATAATCATTTTTTATATGTCACTTTTAGTTCAAGTTGGTATCAATGAGGGGGAAGATGCCTACACGGTTGGAGCGAATGCCTGTCAGGAGGCGATGAGCAAATTGGGAACAGATAGCGCGGATTTAGCCATTGTCTTTTCCTCCGTTAAATATGACCAGGAGAAGATGCTCGCCGGAGTACGCTCTGTCAGCAAGGAAGCGCTATTAGTTGGGTCTTCGACAGCCGGGGAAATTACCACCGAAGGTCCGGCCAATAGGCCTTCAGTGGCGGTAATGCTCTTGAAGTCTTCGGAAATCAAGTTCTATGCCGCAGTTGGGGAAAATATTGCCGTCGACGCCCGCAAGGCAGGGAAGGATGCCGCCGACGAAGTTAAAAGACTGGCTGGGGGCAATCTCAATGCCTTTATGATGATGCCGGATGTGTTGGTCGGCAATGGCGCCGACATCGTGCGAGGCGTGCTCGACTCCCTTGGTGAGCATTTCCCAGTTGTCGGTGGCGCTTCGGGTGACGATTTTAAGTTTGTCAAAACCTATCAGTATCTCAATGATAAAGTCTATTCCGGTACGGTAGTGGGTCTCGGTCTAGTGGGCAACTTTAAGATTGGTATTGGCGTCAAGCATGGCTGGCTACCGGTCGGCAATCCCATGAAGGTTACCAAATCTCAAGGAGCGGTACTTCATGAGCTTGATGGCAAGCCTGCCATCAATATTTACAAGGATTATTTTGGCGCGGAAGAAGCGCAGAAGCTTCGGGAGGAACCTTTAGCCAGGTTGGCCATCACTTATCCTCTTGGTATGACTGTTCCCGGTAGTGACGAGATGCTCATCAGAGACCCCATTACCGTGGATGAAAAGGGTTCCATTACCTGCGCGGCAGAAATCCCAGAGGGTTCTCTAATCCGCTTGATGGTCGGTTCCAGGGAAGAAGCGGTCAAAGTAGCGAAAGTGGCGGCAGAAAAGGCGGTGGAACAGCTCGACGGCTTACCGCCCAAAGCTGTTATTATCTTCAACTGTATCGCCCGCAACAAATTGTTCGGTGATCGCGCGGGAGAAGAAATCAACGCCATTCAGGAAGTGGTCGGAGAGGAGACTCCGCTCATTGGTTTCTATACCTATGGAGAGCAGGCGCCACTTGGAGGTGAGGTTAGAAATCTCGCTAAGTGCAATCCGGCCTTCCACAATGAAACTGTCGTCATTTGCGTTCTGGCTTAATAATTAATCATTATTCCTCCTATGAATAAAAATATTTTATTAGTCATTGGACTCATTGTCCTCTTGATAGTGGCGGGGTATGTTTTTTCGCGCTATTCACTTCCTCAGACTTCAGAAAAAATCCAAAAAGTGGGTATAATCGTGCGTGGTAAAAGCTATGAGGCCGCGGTTGGCGGTTTTAAAGCGAAAATGAATGAGCTTGGGTATGAGGAGGGAAAAAATATTTTGTATAACATACAGTTTGTTAACAAAAGGGAAGATCTTCCCGGCGTGGTTAAGGCAATGTTGGATGATGGTGTAGAGCTTTTACATACCTATTCCACTCCGGCAACCATAGAAGCTTTTAATCAGACGAAAATAGTTCCGATTGTTTTTGGTTCAATGGGAGATCCCATCGCCTCTGGTCTTGTTCAAACATTACAAAAACCGGGATTAAATGTCACAGGTATTAGTTCTTTGAGCGTCGATACCGTTGGGAAACGCATGGAATATGTGAAGCAGCTCGTTCCCTCAATTCGCCGTGTAGCTTTTGCATTTACCGAGTCCGATATTCCGGCGAGGCGCTCTTATGAGGAAGCGATAAAAGCCGCACCTCGGCTTGGACTTGTTATTGTGCCTTACTACATAACTCCAGAGCGTAGTGTACAGGAGACTGCGGCTGCGATCTTTAAAAAAGATGTTGACGCGATTGTCATCTCTTCTGATTCCGCGACTTGGGCAAATCTTGTCGATTATATAGCTCAGGCCAAAAAGGAAAAACTTCCGTTTTCGGTTTTTGACAAAGACATGGTAGAGAAAGGTGGGCTTGTTGGATATGGTCCGGATTACGCCATTGTCGGCGGTCAAGCGGCTCTTCTTGTGTCGAAAATTCTAAAGGGCGCTATACCTGGGGATCTTCCTGTGGAAAGTCCGAATAAATTTATTCTTGCCATAAATTTAAAAACCGCTGAGGAAAATGGGATTACTATTTCTGATTCTTTTTTATCCATAGTCGACTTCATTGTTCGCTAGTTGAAGCCGTAAATAAGGAACTTGGTTAATCCTCTTCCAGTTGAGTTTCCCCAAAAAAGTGGCTTTATACCACGCTCTTTCTGGCTTTTGATTATTATCGCGGTTGTGGCATTCATTGTTTCAAATGGATATTTTGCGTATCAAGCAGTTAAAAATGGTGAAGAAAATGTTTCTTCACTCCATCTCGAAATTGCTCAACGTGCAGAAGAAGTCATCCGTCACTCCCTTATACAAAATCAGAGAGCGGGAGAGCGGGTATCGCGCGAATTGGGATTAAAGGCGACTGACCCAAAGAGTCTGCTTTTAAGCTTTATGCGTGATAATCCCCAGTTTATTAGGGTTTCGATTCTAGATGATTCTGGTCTTGAGACGATGCGCAACGATCGCTTTACGATTATAACGCAAAGTGATTTAGTAGATTTTGGAAACCGAATGGAATTTATAGAAGCGAAAAAAGGTGAGATATATATCGGAGAAATTTATTTCTCGGAGCGTGGCGAGCCGATGATATCGATAACGACGCCAATCTATTCTCCCCGCAGAGATTTTCTTGGAGCTCTCTATACTGAGCTCAATCTTCGTTTTCTCTGGGATCTCCTGGGGTCTATTTCATATGGAGGCAGTGTCAAAGCTTATCTGGTTGACCAAAAAGGATTTTTAATTGCGGACCCGGATCCTTCACTTGTTCTACGGAAAGAAAATTTACTTGAACGGCTGGTTGTGAAAAAGGTCCTTGGTGGAGAGAAAATTGTTGGTGGTCTTAATCCAGAAAATCGATATAGGAATTCTCTTGGAGAGAAAGTTTTTACCGTGGGGATCAGACTAGAGCCCTATGGTTGGGGTATTTTTACCGAAGAACCGCTATCCTCAGCGCTTGTCGCATCGCGTCGCACGAGTGTAGTAGGTATTAGCCTGACATTGGCAAGTATCATCCTTCTTTTCATACTTGTTTATGTGATACGCCGACTAATAGCACTTAATATAAAACTGCACGGGCTTATTCGTGAGCTTGACAGGGGAGGGAAGATGCTTATCCGTCGGGACTTGGAATTGACCCGAGCTAATGAGAAACTTCATGAACTTGACCAGTCCAAATCAAACTTCATTTCCGTTACGGCACATCAGCTCCGTACCCCACTTTCCGGAATGAAGTGGACCATTGATATGGTTTTAAGCGGGACTTTGGGCCCGCTCTCTATCGAGCAGAAATCTTTTCTGATGAAATGTTACGAAAGTAATGAGCGCATGATCATTTTAATAAATGACATGCTGGGTGCCGATCGCATTGATTCAGACAAACTAAAGTATCGTTTCGTTCCGACGCAGATCTTTGACCTCTTGGACAATGTTCTATTTGAAATGATCTCTTCTGTCACCAAGAAAAAATTGCAGATGTCATTTGTGAACAAGGATAGGAATTTACCCCAAGTGCACGTAGATACCGAAAAAATGCGTGCTGTACTGCAGAACCTCTTGGAAAATGCCATCAAATATACTCCCGTGGGTGGTAAGATTGGTATAGATTTTCAAGTCGTTGACGGCTTTGTACAAATCTCGATCCAAGACAGCGGTATCGGCATCCCGGAAGAGGATAAGAAAAATATCTTCAAACGCTTCTTTAGGGCTAAAAATGCCATCAAGATGGAAACTGATGGTTCTGGTCTAGGCCTCTTCATTGCCAAGGGTATTATTGAGAAACATGGAGGTAAAATTTGGTTTGAATCGAAAGTGGGGGAGGGTACAATCTTTCACTTTACTATTCCCATTGTCAAATAATTTGCTATAGTGGTTATTATGAAAAACATATTGATTATAGAAGATGATATCTTTCTGGGAGATGTTCTGCTCGAGAAATTTAAGAAAGAAGGTTTCAGCCCTCATCTTTCTCGCGATGGCGCGGAAGGTTTGGGGAAAATCAAAGAACTAAAGCCCGATCTCATTCTGCTCGACATCATTCTGCCCACCATGAACGGCTACGAAATCCTGGAGGCCAAACAAAAAGACCCTGAAATTAAAAAAATTCCAGTAATTATCATTTCCAACTCTGGTCAGCCGGTGGAAATCAATAGAGCGCTTGCTCTCGGTGTCAAGGACTATTTTATCAAAGCCCAGTTTGATCCGGAAGAGGTTATGGTTAAGGTCAGAGCTTTTCTTAAAAAGAACGGCGGACAGGAAAGCGACATAACCATTGACTCCAGCTCCAAGGCCTCCTCTGGTCAACTAGCGGGTAAGAAAATAATGTGGGTGGAGGATGACACTTTTTTAAGTGATATTATTGCTCGCAAACTTGTTGCTGAGAAATGCGTTCTGGTGCACACCAAGGATGCCGAGGAAGCCCTTTCCTTGGTGGAGACGGAAATGCCAGATGTTATTCTACTTGATATTCTACTTCCTGGTATGAATGGATTTGAATTGCTCGAGAAACTCAAATCAAACCCAAAACTCAAGGATATCCCGATTATTCTCCTTACCAATCTTGGTCAGGAAAGTGACGTAGAGAAAGGTAAAAGACTTGGTGCTAATCGCTTCCTCATCAAAGCCACTTTAAAGCTCGATGAAGTCATCGGACAGATAGAAGAGGTTATCGCTGAAACTAAAAAATAGTAGCGGAGAAATTTTGCCAGCAAAAAAGAGAATCCTATACTTACAGTATATTAGTATATTGTAAAAGTATTATGCCCCACATTTCTAAACGGAAGTTAATCAAAGAACATTTCAATAAGCTAGTTTTGGAGTTTATTAAATCTCTGGAAAGATCATTCAAAAAAGGTGAGACTAAACCAGTGTTCTACGAATTTTTTACCTACACAGAGAGAGCCATGTTTGCTAAACGCTTGGCAGTGATAGCCATGCTTTCTCAAAAAGTTTCTAATTATGCCATATCCGAAGTGCTCCGTATGAGTCCGTCTACCATAGAGAGAATGTTTTTGAAATACGAACGTGGTAAATATGACGGCATTATTAAACATGCTCTTGGTCAGAAAGACATTTGGGAGATAGTTAATAGTATTCTGACTGTTGGCGGTTTCATGCCACCAAGAGTTGGTGGAAAACGTTGGAGAAAATTTGATAAATCTCTTTACGACCAGAAACTCCTTGAAACCTAACATACGATATATCGTATGTTAGGTCCAGATGATATTTTCAAAGTAAAATTTTATAAAAAGAAAAAGCTCGGGGAACGAATTCCCCGAGCCTCTTCGTGATCAGCTCGTGCCGATCACGGTCCAGTCGACTGCCGTTAGGGGTCTTTCTCCATGACTGTCTTGCCGAAACCTCCAGCCATTCAGTTCACCTCCTTCCGACAAGTGGCCTCATCACCAAAAGAGCTACTCAAGTAGTTTAATATATTTTGTGCGTTTGTGTTAGTATAGACATCCTCACCCTATAGCCAGAGCTGGGGTGTATTTCTAATATGTCTAAAGAAAAATCAGAATTAGAAGACAAAATCATTGTCAAAGGGGCGCGGACGCACAATCTGAAGAATATTACGGTGGAAATGCCGAGGAATAAAATGATTGTTTTTACCGGTCTTTCCGGTTCGGGCAAGTCTTCGCTTGCTTTTGACACGATTTTTGCCGAAGGACAGAGGCGTTATGTCGAATCGCTCTCTTCTTATGCCCGACAATTCTTGCGCCAAATGCAGAAACCTGACGTGGATGAGATTAGCGGCCTCTCGCCGGCTATTTCTATTGACCAGAAAAGTCGCTCGAACAATCCTCGTTCGACCGTGGCGACCATCACCGAAATTTATGATTATCTTAGAATTCTTTTCGCGCGGATTGGTCGGCCGCATTGTCTAGTCTGTGGTAATGAGATAAAGAAGCTCTCAAACGAAGAGATTAAAGATTTTATCTTGGAGAAAGTGTCAAAAGGCATCTTTGACATACTAGCCCCAGTTGTTCGTGGCAGAAAAGGGGAATACTATCAGCTTCTTTATAATCTCTTAGGTAAAGGTTATAAGACGGTTGTTGTAGATGGTAAGAAATATTCTCTGCGAGAGCGTATTGAATTGACTAAAACCAAGAAACATGAAATATCTGTCTTGGTTGATTCAATAAATATGGAGGAAGCAGGGGCACAAGAGAGGTTATCTGAGGCAATAGAAAGAGCTTTAAATGAATCAGACGGTCTGCTTGTTTTAAAATTCAAAGACGAGGAGCATCTAATGTCGGCTAAATGGGCGTGTCCAAAGGACGGATTCTCTTTTCCAGAGATAGAGCCACGCTTGTTTTCTTTCAACTCTCCTTATGGCGCTTGTCCCGATTGTAATGGTCTTGGTACCAAATATTTTTTCGGCACTGAACCTTGCGAGCGCTGTCTCGGCAAGCGTCTGCGTGACGAATCCCTGCATGTTCTAGTTGGTGGCAAAAATATTGTTGAGCTAACTTCATTTTCTATCAAAGATTGTGATGAATTCTTCAAAAAACTGAAGTTAACTATTCGGGAGAAAAATATTTCTAAAGTGGTGACAAAAGAGATAGAGGCACGCCTATCCTTCATGCTCAATGTTGGTATTGAATATCTCTCGCTTAACCGTAGGGCGCATACTCTATCCGGTGGGGAAGCCCAGCGTATTCGTCTGGCTTCACAACTTGGTTCAGGTTTGGTCGGTGCTCTCTATGTTCTGGACGAACCAACTATTGGGCTACACGCTCGAGATAATGCTCGCTTGATAAAGACCCTTCTTAATCTGCGCGACCTTGGCAACACTATTATCGTTGTAGAACATGATGAAGAAACAATTTATTCTTCGGATTATCTGGTTGACATTGGTCCAGGGGCCGGTATTCACGGTGGGAAGGTGGTCGTGGCGGGCGAACTTAGCGAACTTTTACTTGCTAAAAAGAATGAAAGCAAATCCCTCACTCTTTCTTACCTACGTGGCGAGAAGAACATTGAAATGCCAGAGAGACGTAGAAGTGCGGAGAAGGGCAAGATTTCTATTCGTGCTGGGAAAATTTATAATATTAAACATCTCAATGTCGATATTCCGCTTAGTCGTCTTGTGGCGGTTACCGGAGTTTCGGGTTCTGGAAAGTCCTCTTTCGTTTACGAAATTCTCCTTAAGAACCTCCAAGCTCGATTGGAGAGGCGTTATCGCAGTCCCGAAACTTTCAACTGCCAGTCATTTACTGGTTCAGAATATTTGGGTCGGGTAATCTCGATAGACCAGTCACCAATTGGTCGGACCCCGCGCTCGAATCCTGCCACCTATACTGGCGCGTTTACCTTTATACGCGAGCTTTTTTCCGAAAGTGCCGAAGCTAGAGCGCGTGGCTGGAGACCAAATAGATTCTCTTTCAATGTCAAAGGCGGCAGGTGCGAAACTTGTCAGGGTAACGGTGTGATAGAAGTAGAAATGCATTTCCTACCGACAGTTTATGTGCCGTGTGATGTTTGTCTTGGCAAACGATTTATGAAAGAGACTCTTGAAATAAAATATAATAAAAAAAATATCTACGATATTCTTGAGATGACCATAGAAGAGGCACTAAAGTTTTTTGAAGACATTCCCGCAATCTCCGATAGGCTAAAAAGTCTAAATGATGTTGGACTTGGCTATCTCGCACTCGGACAATCAGCTACAACACTTTCTGGAGGGGAAGCACAGAGGGTTAAGATTGCTTCGGAACTCTACCGTCCTCATTTACAGAAGACTATTTATCTTCTTGACGAGCCGACTATTGGTCTTCACTACGAAGATGTAAAAAAATTAATTGAGATTCTTCAGAAATTAGTGAACAAGGGTAATACCGTCGTAGTCATCGAACATAATTTAGATTTTATAAAAAGTTGCGACCACGTCCTCGACATTGGTCCAGAGGCAGGGGACGAGGGTGGTAAGCTCGTAGCTCAAGGCACTCCAGAAGAAGTAGCAAATACCGATACACATACGGGCAGGTATTTAAGAAAGACTCTGCACAAAAAATAGTTCGATAAACTCACCATAAATGAAAAAGTCTGATTTAATTAAATTTGAACTACCCGACGCACCTGGGGTGTATTACTTCATGGGTGCGACCTCACCCGGCCTTCGGCCACCCTCTCCTAGATCTAGGAGAGGGGCAGGGGGTGAGGTGTTGTATATAGGCAAAGCGACGAGTTTGAGAGACAGGATCAAGAGCTATTTCACTCGCGATATTCTCATGATGAGAAGTCCACTTATAGTCAAGATGCTTGAGGAAGCAAACAAAATTGAGTTTGCTCAAACAGATTCTGTACTAGAAGCCTTGATTCTTGAAGCCAATGAGATTAAAAAATACCAACCGATCTACAATTCTAAAGAGAAGGATGACAAAAGTTATAACTTCGTGACTTTCACGAAAGAAGATTTTCCGAAAGTAAATATCACTCGCGGTCAGGGAACATATGGACCATTTCCATATGGGGGAGAATTAAGAGAGGCTCTGAAAATTATCAGAAAAATTTTCCCATTTCGTGATGATAAGTGCAAAATTAGTCTGAATAAACCCTGTTTCAACGCGCAAATCGGACTCTGTCCCGGACCATGTGCGGGGTGGGTATCGAAAAAGGATTATAGGAAAATTATTCGGCATCTTAAACTTTTTTTTGAAGCCAAGAAGCCCAAGCTCATAAAATCTCTTGAAAAAGAGATGACGGCACTTGCCCGAGGGCAGAAATTTGAACAGGCCGAAAAGATTAAAAGGCAAATCTTTGCTCTAGAACATATCCAAGACATAGCTCTTATCAAGAATGAAGTAGGAAGTAAGGAGAAAGAAGTAGGGTTTAGGATTGAGGCATATGACATCGCCCACATGTCAGGGAAAGATGTGGTGGGGGTAATGACGGTAGTGGAAGATGGGGAATTACATAAAAGCCAGTACAGAAAATTTAAAATTCGCGTGGACAAAAACGACGATGTTAAGAATTTGAAAGAAGTGCTTACAAGAAGATTTACTCATCCGGAGTGGAGATTCCCTAATCTTATTGTAGTAGATGGCGGGATTGGTCAGCTCAATGTCGCCAAAGAAGTTGCAAAAACTATTAATGTGGTGTCTGTGGTCAAAGATGAGAAACATAAAGCTCGAGAAATTGTCGGCGACAGAAATGTCCTAAGCCGAGCTTCGGACAAGGAGATACTTCTAGCAAACTCCGAAGCGCACCGCTTTGCTATTGGCTATCACAGGAAGTTACGCGGAAAAGGATTCAGGATATAATCAGGGTATAATTTAGACATGAATTTATCTGGGAAGATTAAAGTAGCAGTTCTCCGAGGTGGAACCTCCAACGGTTATTTCGATTCTCTAAAGACGGGCGCGCATGTCCTCTCGACCTTAAAAGAAATGGATGAGGATTATGAATCTCTAGACATATTTATTTCGAGAGAAGGCGACTGGCATCGTGAAGGCATAGTACAAGAACCACACAAAGCTCTCGCTTATACAGATGTGGTCTGGAATGCACTTCCGGGATCGTACGGAGCAGAAGGTCAAGTGGAGAGGATGCTCCAAAGTTTGCAAATTCCTTTTACCGGCTCAAGTGCTGTGGCTTCTGCCATTTCTATGAATAGAGACATGTCTAAGCGACTATATCGTGATTATTCACTGCTTACCCCCGCGCATGACCTCATAACTTCGGAAAACTTTCATAATGATCAGCTATTATCTATATTCCAAAACTATCTATTCCCAGTGGTATTGAAGTCTGCATCCAGATTGAGTAATGAGTTAAGTAATGAAGATGTAACTTCTAAAGTAACTCTCTTTTATTCTATCCGCGAACTGGAGAAAGCGATAAAAGAGCTTTTTAAATATTCGCCCAGAGTGATGGTTGAAGAATTTATCAAGGGCGAAGAGGTATCTTGTCTCGTGATCGAAGGGGCTAGGGGGGATAATATTTATGCGCTTATACCCTCGAGTAAATCTGGAAATAAATTACGGGTAGAAGAAAACAAAAAAATAGAGGAAATGGCGAAACTCGCGCATGAAAGTCTTGGTCTTCGTCACTACTCGAGTTCCGATTTTATTATTTCGCCGAAGAAGAGAATTTATATATTAGAAACTCATTCCCTGCCTTCTCTTCATAAGGATTCTCATGCTCACATGTCTCTTGAGGCCACCGGGTGGCGTTCACGCGACTTTGTGGACCACGTTTTGAAACTTGCATTGTGATATAGTTTGGAGCAGAAATGTTTTTTGGACAACCTTAGTCATCCACAAACCTCATGAGAGAAAGAGAGGGGATGATGGACGGACAGTTGTGGTTGCCTGCTCCCGAACTGATCGAACTCCCACCACCAATAGAGAGGGTTGCCGCTGGTACGGTTGTGGTTGGGAAGCACTTCGGGGGTCCTGAATGGCGCCTTCTCACTGACGCAGACACTCTTGACATGGGTGATTCTGGAAAGCACCTCCTCGCGCAACTCTTCGGCAGTTTTGAATCCGGATGTAGTGAGATGCACCTCAATTTGTATGAGACAGTACGATTGGGGTTCCGTATACTGGATCCGACCGGCCCCACGGCGGACAGAGAGCACGCAATTCTGACACGCTGGTGGCGCAGGTGCATAATGCGCCCACGGAAGGTCATTAGATAGAGGAGTTTCAGGCGCCCGCCCCGACTCTGTCGGGGCGGGCGCTAGTATTATTAATGAAAAAGGAAGAGCGCCACATCGACTCGGAGTCGGTGCGGCGCTCGGGGGAGAGGGCACTACTTGGCCTCGGGTGGCGGCAGGCTGGGTACGTTTGGAATCCAGACCCATTGCCCCTCCTCGAGCATGACTGGAGGTGGCGGAGGCGGCGATGCGCAGGTCATCTCTGGCGACCCGCACGGATATACGACGTAATGTGGGCCCAGCACTGCCGATATGAGCAGAATGCTGATCAGCCATGCGAAGAAAATGGCTGGACCAGCGCCACCTCCAGCCTCCGCTGGAGGCGGTGTTACGAACGTGAGCAACATTACAACGAGAACCCCGATGGCAATGGCCTTTCTCATAGCCCTCCTCCTTCTTGCGGTTTAACCCATTACAACTTTTCTAGCTCTATTCTACTTGATTTCTCGGCTTTTGTCGAGTATTATTTGAAAATTGCAAAATTGAAAATTGCAAATTTTGCTCCCGGGCCCTTAGCTTAGTTGGTAGAGCGCCTCATTTGCAATGAGGAGGTCACCGGTTCGAATCCGGTAGGGTCCACCAAAATTGATTAGCATCAGAATTGACCGCGCCCGCGCCTTTGGCGCGGGCGAGGGCTGGCATTTCCGCCAAGTCCCGCCAAGGCATTTTGAAGGGATTTTTGAAGTCGCACGCCAGCGGGCGGACAGCGATTTTGTTTGACTAAAAGTTAAAAATTTCATATACTTGCAATATATTACATATGCGAAACTCTGCAAGCATATACTTATGACTGATAAAAACTATCTGGACAAAAGAATTTTGATCAAAATTTATGGAATTTGATTACACCACAACTACAGCAAAAACTTTTGACGAGGCGGTTTTAAGCGTGCAAGACGAAATTGCCAAAGCTGGTATGCGGGTTTTGTATATTCATAATGTGCAAGAAACTTTAGTTGAGAAGGGTTTTGAACGAGAGCCGTTTAAGATTATCGAATTTTGCAACGCAAAGTTTGCCAACGAATTTTTGAATAAGGATATTAAAATCGGACTTTGTCTGCCTTGCAAAATAAATGTCTATATCAAAGACGGGCAAACTTTTATTTCCGGTATGCGGCCGATTATTCTGCCGCAATTTTTCCCGCAAGCTGATTTGGGCGAGCGAGCGAAAGAAATTGACCAGATCATTCAAAACATTATTAATAATGCGAAATAACTTATGAAGCTATCAAAATTAATGCACGTTGTCAGTTGGAACGATGCATCATATAATGTTTAAGAAGAATGGCGAGATTATATAATTATTAATTAATCAAACAATTCTATGATGAACTTTGGAAACTTTGGATATGGAGCTATGGGCGGGTTCGGCTGGATATTTATGGTCGTTTTTTGGGGTCTCGTCATCTGGGCGATTGTCGCTTTAATAAGAGGCGACTTTAGAAAGGGTTACGGGTGTGGACACGATCATGGCGATGGCGCGCACGGAAAAGACAAGTCTCCGCTTGATATTTTGAAAGAACGATACGCAAAAGGTGAAATTGACAAGAAAGAATTTGAAGAAAGAAAAAGAGATTTAAGCTAATCTTTTTCTTTAATCCTCAATAAATCAAACATCACCTCGTCTTGATATATTCTTCCGTCTCGCTCATTGAGAAGGGCTGGGTTGAATTGCCCACGCGGACGAAGAAATCTTCTTTCTGATCACTATTGTGTAGATATGCAGGTCTATGACTTTCTGACACCGAAACTATGCATACCTCCTTTCCATCAATTTTTTCAAATTTTATTCCGATATATTTTGTAAATGACATTCCTATTGCGGTTCTCACGAGCATATTTAAATGATTTTCAAATCCGTCCCGATTTTTCTTTGGTAAGGTTTGGTAATCATCTTCTAACCCGATAATATCTCCGCTATCACTGACGCCGATAATGAGTGTTCCGCCTTTGGTATTGAGAAAGGCCACGATTGTTTTCATCGCCACCCGTTCCATTTCCTTATTAATTTTTTTCTCCCGCTTATCGTATCGAAGAGTTTCTTTGAACTCTATTGTGAGCCCTTCCCCCTGTTTCAGAAGATAAGAGATATTGTGCGTTGGAAATGGATCTGTCGAGTTGTGTGACATCTGTTTTAACACATGCACGTACTCATCTGCGTTGGAGACATTTTTTATCTGTGTTTTTCTGCCGGATGAGTGGTTGATGATGATGTTGGCGTGGTGCATCATACGGCCGAGAGGGGAATGGTAAGTTTCAATCGAGGTTACATCAGAAAGGCTCACAAACTTGCGATGGCGGAACAGGAGACCAGATTTTTTGGTAATCTCTTTTTCCGTTATCTCAAAATGAGCGAAATACCAATCAAGAAAAAGTAAGGAGACATAAATTAACTGGAAGGTAGAGAAGACGATGATTAGAAATATATCGTAGCGGACAAACTTTACCAGACCCCAGTTTCTATAGAGCATTTCGTAGTTTTCAAGAAACGAAACGGCGAAAAGGAAGACAGCAGCGATTATTTCCATAACTAGAACGTTCCTTAAGAAAACTAACGGGCCCTCTTTTAGAATTATTTTTCGCATAACCATATTTTAACATTTTTAAAAGTTATCCACACCTATTTTATTTTCTACATTAGCATATAATTTTTTCATGGCATCTGGCATTCGCATCGCGATTAATCTAAATAATTGTGCTGGACCTCTCACTGTTAAAGATGGCGTGCTTACTGAACTTGAAAAAGCAATTGGATCAGTCGAAGTTGTAGTCCTTGGGCAATATTATAAAACCTTTTCTGACGATACAGTAACGTGGGTGGCAGTTTTACAAGAATCTCATGTGGCGGTGAGCGCCTATCTTGACGCGTGCCATGTGACTATCGATGTGCATATGTGCAATGAGACAAAAGATAATACAGAACTCGCGCGAAAGGTTGGGAAAACCCTTTCAGATATTTTCAAATCTGGAAATAGCAAATGGGGCGAAGAGAAGTGGGTGTCAGAATAGACTCTCCCTTAGTTGACTTTTGTGTCCAATTGTCGTATCCTTTAAGTAGACTGTAAGAAAACCAACCTGTTTTTAGAAAGGAGAAACGCATGAGATCCTGGATGGTGGACATCATTCGCCTGAGTGCCGACGTGTACTCCTTTGTCTTGGTGTCTGCAGCCGAGCAGCTCTGCGTCATCGAGTTATCCCGTCGCATTCCAGAAGAGTTATACATCTGGGATGAACTATGGGGCTGTCGCGAGAGTGGCGGCTTCCGCCCACCTGGGTCGGGGATCGACAATCTTTGTACCCTGAAGACTGTGTGGGTAACAAGGCAGGAGGTAGAGGAACTACGAGGTCTGGCCACAAAAACCGTGGCGAAGTAAGCCGGCCTCGTCGAGGTGAAGTTTCGGAGCCCCGTGCCACCGCCTTCCAAGGCGAGTGGCACGGGGTTCTTCTTTTTATTTCAGATGGGCCGAGACGAGTTTCGTCATCTCAAACATGGTGACCTCACTTTTACCTCCGAAGATTACTTTGAGCTTCTCATCAGCTAAGATATTTCTCTTATTCGCAGGATTCTGAAGATTATTTTTCTTGATATATACCCACATTTGCTTAACGACCTGACCTCGGGGTAATGGGCCTTTGCCGATAACGGCCTCGAGCTCTGGTGTCAATTGCAGTGGCTTCATAAGGGCTGGATTGGCTGTTCTAACCATAAATTTAATATAATTAATTATCTAATAGACTTGACTCGATGATTATACCATAGATAATCTGTCTATGGATAAGACCTGCCAGTGGCCCAAGGGTAATCCTTTGATGACCAAGTATCACGATAAAGAATGGGGGAAGCCCATTTCGAACGACAAAAAGCTTTTTGAGTTTCTAACTCTTGAGAGTGCCCAAGCAGGGCTCTCTTGGCTTACAGTCTTGCGCAAGAGGGAGGGGTATAGAAAAGCGTTTGCCAATTTCGATCCCAAATTAGTAGCTCGTCTTGGTTCAAGAGATGTCGCGAGGATCCTCAAGAATCCCAATGTCATTAGAAATAAACTAAAAATAGAAGCAACTATCAACAATGCCAAAAGATTTCTAGAAATCCAAAAAGATTTTGGCACTTTCAGCAAGTATATGTGGAGGTTCGTTAATGGTAAGCCAGTCGATGGTAAATGTAAGAGACCGGGTGACATTCCCGAGTATACTGTGGAAGCGGAAACATTTGCTAAAGATTTAAAACAGCGCGGTTTCAAATTCCTCGGCCCCACTACCATCTACGCCCACATGCAGGCAGTTGGTATGGTAAACGACCATATTATCACCTGCTTTCGCTACAAAGAATTATGCTCATGATTTTAAGAAGGACATTGATCGGGCTTATGATTATTACCTCTGGTTTTATTGCATGGGATTATCTGAAGTCAACCAAAGTGACTGTTCCGTGTGAGAAACCAATTACTTATACTGTTGGCTCTTTCGACAGGCGGTTTGGCATATCACAAAAATATTTTTTAAGCGCGCTTGCCGAAGCTGAAAAGATTTGGGAAAAGCCATTGGGAAAAGAATTATTTGTATATGATCCCCAAGAAGCGGAAGTATCTGTGAATCTGATTTACGACTATCGCCAAGAGACCACCAAGACTCTTTCTAATCTTGGTGACAAATTGGAAGAGAATGAAACTAACTACAAAGCTCTGCAGGGCAAATATAATGACTTAAAAAAAGACTATGACAGTGCTAAAAGTATTTATGATGCGCGTGCATCCGCGTTTGACGAGCGGAATGCGTCTTATCAGCAAATGGTCGAGGATTGGAATGCCGGCACGAGGATTTCAAGAGAGCAGTTTGCTAGACTTGAGAAGGAAAAAAATGCTTTGAAAGCAGATGTTCAAGAGTTAAAAATCTTGGAGTCAAAACTCAACACGTTGGCGAGAGATATCAACACTCTTGTTGGGACTCTTAATCACTTGGCTCAAGTATTGAATCTGGGGGCAGAAAAATATAATACTATTGGCGCGTCTCGAGGGGAGACATTTACTGGCGGGATCTATTCTCAAGGAGAAGGAGGTCGCAGTATAGATGTCTACGAATTTAATAGTCGCGAGAAATTGGTGCGGATTCTTGCTCATGAGTTAGGTCATGCATTGGGACTTGACCATAACGATGATCCGGGAGCCATAATGTATCGCTTAAATGAGGGAGATGCAGAGGTCTTAACAAAGACCGACCTCGCAGAGCTGAATGCTCTCTGTTATAATAAAGATATTACAAATTAATAAAAAACATATGGCGAAAGGTAATAACCCACAAAAGAAAGAAAAGAAGAAACCAAAGAAAGAAAAAAAGAAATAGTTCGACAAGCTCACCATAAATAATCATGGGGGTATTCAAAAGTTTTTTTCTCAAGCAGGCTCTAAAGGTGAAAATGAAAGACGTTCCGGAAGCGGAACGTGAAAGAATGCTTGTACTCATGGAAAAGAATCCGGAATTTTTTAAAAAAATTGGCGAAGAAGTCAAGAAAAGAACCAAGGCCGGGCAAAGCGAAATGGCGGCCACTATGGTAGTGATGCGTGAGTATCAAGGAGAGTTGCAGAAAATTAGTAAACAGTAAACAGTAGATAGTAAATAGAAAAACAATGTTCGGATTTGGCAACAAGAAGAAAAGAGTTTTTATCCTCATGGCACATCCTGACGAGGATAGCTTTAATTGTACCCTTGCCAATGAGTATGAGAGGGGAGTACAAGAGACGGGTCACGAAGTACGCCGAGTCAATATCTCCGACATGGAATTTGATCCGATTCTGCACCACGGCTACCGTTTGGTACAAGAGCTGGAGCCAGACTTACTGGCATTTCAAGAAAATGTGCGATGGTGCGAGCATTTAATTATCTTCTATCCATCTTGGTGGTCTACAATGCCCGCCCTTCTTAAGGGTCTTTTTGATAGAGCTTGGGTTCCAGGTTTTGCATACAAATTTACAAGTGACTATAGCTGGAAAAAATTATTGAAGGGGAGAAGTGCCACGATGGTAGTTACTTCTGATACGATTCCGCTTGTGCAGAGAATAATTTTCGGCGACACGACTAACGAGCTAAGGAGAGGCATTCTCTGGTTTGCCGGCTTTTCGCCGATTTGTGTTCGTAAGTTGGGCTATCTCAAACACTTCGGTGGTACTGGTCGTCGTGAGCGCATCAAGCGCAGAGTCTATAATCTCGGCCGCAGGGCGAAATAAATAAGTTAGGGATATTCAATACAAGGTCTCACCTTGTATTGCTAGTATTTTGCAAAAAACTAGAGGATTAAAACTGATTTGATTGGTTGCTTGTAAAATTACTCTGAGTCAAGATATTATGTTATATATGAATGAAGAGGAAATGAGAAAAATGGTAGAGGAGATGGCAAAAATTTCTGATATGCCGAAGGCAATCTTTCTAAAGGTTCGGTATGATACGGAGTTACAGAAGATCACAGGAAAAGCGGAACATCCTATGGTTATGAGCGAAGGATCAACATTTGCCTATTTGCTTCAGAATATTTTTATTGAATATCCAGAGATCGAAAAACAGTACCCGCCAGGTCTACTTAGATTTTCGGTAGATGGCGGTCCCCCCAAAATGCACACCCCTCTTCTTGACGGTGACATGATTGATTTCAGTGTTTAATGCTCTATTTTTTATATAAGCCTATACATGTTCATACTGGTATTTTGCAAAAAACTAGAATAATAAAATTAGGCGATAGAGGTTTATGAATTCTTTTGATTGAGCTATGCTTAAAGCTTCATGGCAAATATTTCTGTTGGTACAGCACGGACACAAGACAACGCCCGGGGCTAAATAACGCTTTTCGAGACGTTTCTGCGGCCAAGTGCATCCCGTTTGAATTTAGAGTCTCAATTCCTCCGCCCAGGAAGTTGTTCGGCAATCCATAAAGTGGGTATAATACGTCTTAATGAAAACCTTTGCTTTTGTAGATGCGTCAAACCTCTTCTATGGAGGGAAGAAATCTCTTGGTTGGAGCATTGATCATGAAAAACTTCGTAAATATCTGGAAGAAAAATATCAAATATCTAGATTATATTATTTCGGAGGAGTAGAGATTCACAAGTTTCCCTTTGACTACTTGCAAAATGAAAGTGTCCCGATAAAAGATTTAGAGAAATATCTTTTGAATCTGATGAAAGAAAGAGGCGACAAGATGAATGATGCCCAGATCACTTAATACTCAAACCAGTAAAGACCTATGACGATCCAGAAGGCAACCCCGTTCGTAAAGCAAATTGTGACGTAGATATGACTCTCATGCTTGCCAAAGAGAAAGATAGCTTTGATAGAGCAATCATTCTTTCTGGTGATGGAGATTTCCTTCCTGTTTTGAAATATCTCAGAGACAATAATAAGGAAGTACTGGTTCTGGCCAGAGGGCCAAGAACAGCTAGAGAAATAAAAAGATTTGCTGGCAGTAAGTTTATGGATTTCGAGTACTTGCGGGAGAGACTCAAGAGAAGGGATATAAACGGAGAAGATATATAACAGCGAACGGCACCCATATAGGATGCCGTTCAGGTCTGATGTATATAGTATAGCACAGACTGTTTTGGGTGCAAGCAGAAAAAGCTGGGGATAGTCAAGATACATGATTATTTGTTATCATAATTCCCAATGAAAAAGTGGGTTCCAATATCCTTATTTTTACTTCTAGGCTCTTCAGTTTATGCCGATACTACTGTCTCCGGCACAATCTCGACGGACACCACATGGTCCCCGGCCGGAGGAGTTTATATTATCAGCAGTGATTTTTCTGTCGCCTCTGGCACTACTCTAACCATAGAACCGGGGACCATAATAAAAGCCAAGACTACTGCTCTCGGTGGGCCGAGTATATATGGGCGTTTGATGGCTAATGGCACAAGTGAACTGCCAATCTACTTTACTTCCTTTTACGATGATTCTGTCGGTGGAGACACAGGCAATGATGGACCAACAGTCGGCACAATCAAAGATTGGCAGGGTCTCTATTTTAGAAACGGGTCGATTGGCAGCCTTGACCACGTCATTGTTCGTTTTGCGGGCTACGGTGGGTTTGGTTTCGGGGATCATATAGGTATGGAAAATGACGGCGGGACTGTAACTATCAGAAACTCCTTAATTGACCAAAATAATCAACATGGCCTTTGGCAAAAGAGTGGCACTTTAACTCTTGAAAATACCGTCATCAGTAACCATCTCTTTGGTTTAACCATGTGGGGTGGTACAGTAACCGCCACTGCTAACAGCTTTTTATCCAATTCTCAATACGGTTTGCACGCTCCTACAGGAGATTCCCTTAGTCTTATCGACAATAACTTTACAAATAATGGTAAAACTGCCTACATTGCCGCTCCCATAAACTTTTCTCACACAGGCAATACCAGTACTGATGTTGCCAATAGGGGATTTGAAACCGGCGGAGAAACTAGAAACGGAGCAGTCTGGCACACGAGTGACCTCCCCTTTATTATCAATGGGCTGACTGTTGGTTCAGGCAAAACCCTGACCCTCTCTGCCGGTACTGTCTTGAAGATGCAACCGGGCGGTCTCATCGATGTACGAGGTTCTCTCGTCTCCAGCGGTACAGCCAGCGCGCCGGTATACCTCACTTCTTTGAAAGATGATTCAGTCTTAGGCGATACCAATGGTGATGGCGCCCTTTCCTCGCCCAATATGACTAACTGGAATGGAATTGCTTTTCAGGAAAGTTCAGTAGGTAACCTTTCTCACAGTATTATTAAATACTCAGGAGGATTTACCGGTTTGGGTCAAGGTTCAGGACGAGCGGGAGTTTTCAATCTCGGAGGAGCGCTTACCATGAACAATGTCTCCTTCTCAAACAATTTTCAGAGCGATCTTTACCAAAATAGTGGCTCTCTCACCGCCACCAAGACCGATTTCGACAGTCAGCAGTTTGGACTGATTTTCGATGGTGGCACGGGCCTTATTTCCCAGAGTAAATTTCAGGTTTTGAGCAATGCGATTGATAATCGTTCAGGGGTAATTATCGATGCTCGTCATAATTGGTGGGGCAGTGTTGCCGGCCCACGGACACCTGATAATCCGGTTGGCACCGGTGGCGCCATCTCGGGACTGGTACTCTACTTTCCTTGGCTCAACTCCGACCCGCTCACCATCTCCACCCCCGTCATAGATCCAGTGATTATCATCCCCGGCATCATGGGTTCGGCGTACAAGAATGGCGAGTTAGTAATTGACCCAATTCTTCACACTTATGACGACCTTATCGCCACTCTTGTTGCGAATGGTTATGTAGAAGGGGAGAATTTGTTTTCTTTTCCATATGAATGGCGAGATTCAAATGAGCTCACTGCGCATCGTTTGAACATTAAAATTGCAGTGGTCAAAGCAATTTGCGATTGCAACAAAGTTGACCTCGTCGCTCACTCGATGGGTGGTCTAGTTGCTCGTTCCTACATACAGTCAGTTGATTACGATAATGATGTGGACCAGCTTATTTTTCTCGGGACACCGCATAAGGGGGCGCCTAAATCCTATTTACAGTGGGAGGCGGGGAAGTTTCCACCTGACTTTGATAGTAACTTTACTCAACCATTCTTCCAGGCCGAAGCACTAAGGAATGGTTACTCCACAATATTTAATTATATTCATAACAGGCCAATTCTTTCGGTTCAAGAATTGCTACCGGTCTTTGATTACATTAAAGATGATGATACTGGTGTGGTAAGACAATACCCAAACAATTATCCCACTAATCTTTTCCTAGAAAATTTGAATAATGACGTATCAAGTTTGTTATCTGCAGGAGTAGAGATTACGAATATAGTTGGAAATTCTGGAGCAGATAAAACGATTGAGAGAATAAGAGTTATACCAACTAGTCATGGAGTATTTTGGGAGCATGGAGAACCAGAAGGGTTCGGAGCTTTAATAGGAGATAGTGGTCTTGAGAAAGGGGTTGGTGATAACACCGTATCTTTCGCTGGCTCAGTACTAGATGGCATCACCAATGAAGAAATTACTGCTACTCACAACAAGATACCTACAGTTGCAGAGAATAGAATTTATAAAATTTTGACAGGAAATGATTCGATCACCAATATAGATACTAATCCTAATGCTGATATTAAGATTTTGTTACTCCAACTTCTCTCTCCAATAGATTTTGTTATTACTGCTCCCAATGGTAAGAAGATAGGTAAAAACTTTTCTAATGGCACTGAATATGATGAAATTCTAGGCGCATTCTATTCTGGATTCCAGACGGATAACGAATACATAACCATTCTTAACCCGCTTGATGGTAAATACAAAGTAGAAGTGCAAGGAACAGGCAACGGGGGAGACTATGGAATATTAACAAGTTATGTTTCCGACGATATTTCAGTTACTAAAGAGACTTCTGGATTGACAGGGCCTAACCAAATTACAACCATTGATGTCCTAGTTAATAATACCAATCCTGAAACTATAGCCCCAGAGAGAATCATAACCTCAGAAGTCTTATTGAACGACATCATCAAAGCTTATGAACTAGGCTGGATTACTGACAAGAAACTCAAAGACAAATTGGTTAAGAAAGCAGAAGCCATAATAAAAATTGAGAAAAAGATTGAGATAATAGTAGAGAGACTACCTAATGGTAAGAAAAAACAGAAAAAGATAGAGAAATTAGAGACAAAAATTGATAAGAAAGCGGCTAAGGCGCTATTAATTGAGTTGAAAGGGTATAGCAAAGGTAAAATAAACCAACAAGCTTATGATATTATTAAAGCTGATCTTGAATGGCTAATAAACAACTAAAATGAATGGCGCTATAAAAAATATTTTGTTACTCGTAGTAGTTTTGGCTCTAAGCTACTTTACTGCCCAATATTTCGGCATTTTGTATGATTATTTTATTCCTGGTTCATTGGGTGATACCGCATGGATAGGTACTACATCAGCATGGCAATCTTTAATAGGTACTCCATTTTCCTACATCTTCTTTACAACCCTACTCTTCCAATCCTTTGGATTTGGGAATAGAAACAAGTGGACAGGATGGCTCTTAGTTCCAGCTATGCTGTTCTTCGCTTCTGGAGATTTGAAACATATTTATCTACCAATCATTCTTGGCTTAATCGCATGGGGTCTCGCCATACTTATCCAAAAGATATTTTTTAAAATTGGTTAACCATCCGCTTCATAAGCACCACTTGGAGGTTCAACCTCCAAGTAAGTAATTCGCAAGAACCGTTCTTGCGGAAAATAAAGTTCTTGCGTAAAATAAATAAAACAAGAAACCCGCCGCCGTACAGCAGCGGAGGGCTTCCGTTATGCAGTTCGGGGCGGGTGTTCTCTCCATTAGCGCCGGGTCTCTCTCTCCTTTCGGGGTAGAGAGTGGCGAAGGAGATCCAGCCAGGATAAGGGCTGCCGTAGGACACATAGCGGGGATTGGTTGGCGATGGCAGGACGGCAGGATTTGCCTTCTGAACCGGAGGGCTTCCACATGCCCTCTTGATAGACCTCACTTGCCCCTTCTTGAGCCGCCCCAAGAGAGGCATCTGATTACAGACGAACCTCCCCTGAGCCCTAGGACTGAACGTTGGTCCTCCGTTGGAGTTCGCTCTCTTGATGTCGACAGCAGTCACTCGCAGCCCTTTCATTTTCTGTTCTCCTATGTGTGGGGGCCTCGTCAATACAACAATTCTGACTCGAGATTCGCATAATCAATTCTAAAAGTCAATTTTTTTCTGCACTATATCTGTACTAGTATTTTGCAAAAAACTAGAATAGTGTACTGGGAGGGCTTTTGTGATACATCAAAAATATTGTAGTATTAGTTTTATGAAAGATATGGAAGACACATCGCCAAAAGAAGAAAATAATGGATTGGCTCTCCAGCCGATTTTGTTTAGCAAAGAGCAATATAAGGAATTATTGCGAGCAGTTGGCGCCTACGGCCTTATCAAACAATCGTCGGTCGTGCCATCGTTGGCTTCTGGACAATTTGGTGATTTTCTAATTGAACAAGGAAAAAAGTTCGGCTTTGAAAAAATTTCTATGGACGAGATAGATTGGTTTGATGAAGTGAATGACGAAGTTTTTGAAGCTCTATTCCAATATACGCAAGAGGAAATGTGGCGACATCTAGCTCACCTGTTGGCTCAAAGGGATGTCAGGAATGAGATTGGGGATAAAACAGGACTTTCAGAGGGTGAGTTGCCATCAGATATGTTTCTCGATGCGATGGCAGTAAAAGTACAGATGTATCTCAAAGAATTTGAGAAAAACGGCATAAAAAATATCACTGTATCCTGTAAGGGCGCCCACTTATCACCTTTGCAAATTAGTGAAGAGCAGTAACTATATGTATTTATACAAGTATTTTGCAAAAAACTAGAATATAGGGTAAAGTATACCAATGACAGCAAATTATCGGAAAATAGAAAGAGTGGTCAAGGGATTCGCTAATCATCGCCGAATCCAGATGCTTGATCTTTTAGACAAAGAGCCGGAATTGTCTGTAGAGGATATTGCTAGAAAGCTACACATAGGATACGAAAATGCTTCTGACCACATACGGAAACTGGCTATCGCCGGGCTCGTGATGAAGCGCCATCAAGGCACTAGAGTTCTCCACAAACTCACTCCTCTGGCTGTTGGTATCCTAGTATTTTGCAAAAAACTAGAATAACATAATGAAGAATCTGATTTTGATTAATCTTTTAATTAAGCTATCCTGAAGGTCTTATGGCAAATATTTCTTGCGGAATCGTGGGGCTTCCAAATGTTGGGAAATCAACGCTCTTCAATGCGCTGACGAAGCAGGGCGTGCCGGCGGAGAATTATCCTTTCTGCACTATTGATCCATCGGTTGGTATCGTGCCTGTGCCGGATGAGCGACTGGAGAAACTTTCAACTCTGTCTAAATCGAAAAAGACTATCCCAGCTGTAGTTGAATTTGTTGATATCGCTGGTTTAGTGAAAGGGGCTTCGGAGGGGGAGGGATTGGGTAACAAATTTCTCTCTAACATCCGTGAAGTTGATGCTATTATTGAAATGGTGCGGACTTTCGAAGATCCAGATATTGTCCACGTGCATGAAAAGGTGGACCCACTCTTTGATATTGAAATAATTAATCTTGAACTTGAAGCGGCTGGAATCAAGAAGCCAACTCTTTATGTTTTGAATGTTTCAGAAGTCAGCCCCTCGACTTCGCTCGGGGCAAGTGGTCAAGATTTTAGGGAAAAAATCCCCGGGCCTTATATCGAGGTCGATCCAGTGTTTGGTACCGGTTTGGATAAACTTATAAACGAATCATACAAACTTCTAAACTTAATAACTTTTTTCACTACTGGAGAAGATGAGTCGAGAGCTTGGACGACGCGGCGCGGTGCGAAGGCGCCGGAGGCAGGCAAGTCAATTCACACTGATTTCCAAGACAAATTTATCCGCGCGGAAGTGATTCACTATGACAAACTCATAGAAGCTGGCTCCTATGCCGTAGCTCGTGAGAAAGGTTGGTTACGAATCGAGGGTAAAGAATATGTCGTCCAAGATGGCGATGTTATTGAATTCTTGATTTGATTATAGAAATTTAATATACTTCCCACTATGGAAATGACACTAGATATGAAAGGATTAAAAAACCCGTGTACTTGTGGTTCGGGGAAGCTTGCAGGCGGGTGTCACCGAAAGGATGAATCGTGTCCTTGTGGTTCGGGAGAAGCGGTGAGTACATGCCACTTGAAAGAAGATGGTAAAGAGACCTCCGCTGCTGACTAAGGCGAAAATTCTGGCATTCAGAAAGGCCCTGGCTTTTGTCGAGGGCTTTTCTAACATCTCGTTTCGTAAAAATTATGGACGTAAGAAGAAAAATCCAGAATTTTTTATTAGACGTACCCGCAAATTCCTAAATCTAATTGGGAACCCAGAAAAAAATTTTAAGTTCGTCCATGTGACTGGTACAGCCGGCAAGGGGACGGTTTCTACCATGATTCACAACACCCTAGTTTCTAGTGGAAGAAAGACAGGACTCTTTACCTCACCCTATACGCAGACTGCGATCGAGAAAATAAAAGTTGGCGAGTTGTATATTTCACCCGTTGAGTTCATAAAGATAGTCAATTATCTTAAACCTTTTATCACATACGCAAGAAAAAGCTCTGTCGGCGCTCCATCCACTTTCGAGCTTTTTCTTGCCATTACCTTTCTTTATTTCAAAAGAAAGAAGTGCGAATGGGTTGTGTTAGAAGCTGGTCTAGGTGGTAGGTATGACGCTACTAATGTTATTAAATCACCCAAAGTCACTGTCATCACCAATATTGATTATGACCACACCGAAATTTTAGGCAAAACTCTGAAAGAAATTGCGTGGGATAAAGGGGGGATTATTAAGAAAAAAAGTATATTTCTAACTACAGAAACTCGTCCGAGTTTATTGTCCATTTTTAAATCCATCTGTCGATCGAGAGGTGCTAAATTTATGGAAGTTAAGGTCAAAGGAAACTACCAGAATAAGAACATGGCTTTAGCGAGAAATGTGGCACGAATTATTGGGGTTCGAGAAAAGAATATTAAGCGAGATCTCGAGGGGACAGTATTGCCGTGTAGGTTTGAGGTGGTGTCTCAATCGCCAACAGTTATCCTAGATGGTGCGCACAATCGCGCGAAAATGCGGAGTACGGTCTCTAACTTAAAAGAACTTAAATATAGAAAACTCTTTGTCATTTTAGCCATATCCAATACAAACAGAGATAACAAAGCTACGTTAAAACCGATAGTCCACTTGGCAGATGAAATTGTGCTCACGAGTTTCTCACGGGGCGATCAGTCCTCTATTTATCCCAAAGTCATTTTCCGGGAAGTTGACGGATTCAAACGGAGAGGGGTCAGAGTGAGCGTAATCGAAAATTCTGACAAGGCCCTCGACTATTTTTTAGCCAAGTCAAATCCTAAAGATTGTATTCTCGTCACCGGATCCTTCTTCCTCGCTGGCCAAATGAGAGAACGGTGGTATCCAGAAGTCCTGGTACTTAAGCAGAGGAAAAGCTTCTAATTCGCATGGTCAAAGTGTGGTATAATGCCACTATGCAAACAAAAATAACTGCCAAGGATTTCTTCCTGCACATAGCGGCCATCGCGCTCTTATATGCGGGGACGATAGCGCTTCTCAATATCTTGTTTAATGTCATTAACGTTGCTTTCCCGCAGGTTACTCAATACAACTATTATACTTCGACTTCTATCAGCTTGCCGGTAGCCACTCTTGTGGTGGTTTTTCCTCTCTTTCTTTTTCTTTCCAATATTTTACGCAAGGGTTATCTCGAAGATCCAAGTCGTAAGGATTATCCGGTGCGCAAATGGCTCATTTATATCACTCTCTTTATCGCGGGCGGGGTACTCGCTGGCGATCTGGTATGTCTTATCTACTACTTTCTCGATGGACAGGAATTAACTATGGCATTTATATTAAAGATACTTTCGGTGCTGGTGGTTGCTGCTGCCATCTTCGGATATGTTCTTGATGATTTGAAAGATCGATTAACTGGCTCGCGTAGGAATATTTGGCGTGCAGTGTCGGTCGTTTTGATTGTGGGTTCTATTGTCGCAGGATTTAGTGTCCTCGGCACTCCGCAAACTCAACGCATGTACCGTTACGACTCACAGAAAGTGGCTGATTTACAAAACATTCAATGGCAGATTGTAAACTTCTGGCAACAGAAGGGAGAATTACCAGTTTCGCTTGCGGAATTAGCAGATCCCATCTCTGGCTTTATCGTTCCGCTTGATCCTCAAACTCAAAAGCCATATGAGTATGTAAAAAATGGGAAACTTTCATTTGATTTATGTGCCGATTTCAACAAACCAGCGCAGGAAATCAATGGTCGCATGACTACTGTTGCTTACCCGGAACCAGCGGCTAAAATTTCTGGAACAGGCGACACTTGGCAACACGAAATCGGTCGCAAATGTTTCTCTCGCACGATTGACCCAGAACTCTACCCGGTAAGACTGAAGTAGCTTTCTAGTGGCATTGACTGAAAGGAATGAAAGAAAAATCACCTAAGATTTACTTAGCAAGCCCCCTTGGCTTTTCCGAATCTGGCAGACTTTTTTATTATGAAAAGTTAGTTCCCTTGGTGGTTGAGGTCGGTTTCGAAGTACTTGATCCATGGGTATTAACAAAGGATAAAATTCTGAAGCCGGCCATGGCTTTACCCTATGGTCAGAAGAAGAAAAATAAGTGGCGGAAAATAAATAAAATCATTGGCAGAAATAACGCCAATGCTATCAAGAAGTGCAATTTAATCCTCGCTTGTCTTGATGGTGTTGATATAGATAGTGGTACAGCGGCAGAAATCGGATATGGCGTTGCTCTTGGTAAGACTGTTATTGGATACCGCAGTGATTTTCGCCTGGCTGGTGATAACGATGGAGCTCTAGTAAATTTGCAAGTCGAGTATTTTATTAAATTAAGTGGGGGAGCTATCGCAACTAATATAAATGAGCTAACTAATATCTTAAAACGCTATTTTAAAAAGTTTTTGTTATACTAGCCGTATGGCTAAGGAATACGATCCTAAAGAAATTGAGGGAAAGTGGCAGGAGGAGTGGACTAAATCTGGGATTTATAATGCTGAAAATTCCTCTGACAAGCCGAAATATTATGCGCTTATAGAATTTCCGTATCCTTCTGGAGATGGGCTTCATGTCGGGCATCCTAGACCCTATATCGGACTCGATACAATCGCGCGCAAGCGACGCATGGAAGGTTTCAATGTCCTCTACCCCATCGGTTGGGATGCTTTTGGTTTGCCCACAGAGAACTATGCGATAAAAACCGGTAAAAATCCGCGAGTCGTAACAAAAGAAAATTCAGATACTTTTCGCCGACAAATTCAATCTCTCGGAATTTCTTTCGACTGGTCTCGAGAAATAAACACGACTGACCCTAAGTACTACAAATGGACGCAGTGGATATTTTTGAAATTCCTTGAAAAAGGTTTAGCCTACAAGGCCAAGATGGCCATCAATTGGTGCCCGAAATGCAAAATCGGCCTTGCGAACGAAGAAGTAGTGGACGGTGCATGTGAACGCTGTGGTGCACCGGTCGAGCAGAAAGAAAAGGAGCAATGGATGCTGGCAATTACCAAATACGCAGATCGGTTGGATAAAGATTTAGACGATGTAGATTATCCCGCACGGGTCAAAATCCAACAGAGAAATTGGATAGGTAAGAGTGAGGGGTTTCTAATAAAATTTGATGATATAGAAATTTTTACTACTCGTCCAGACACGATTTTCGGTGCAACTTTTGTAATAGTTGCAGGCAAGGAAGATAAGTTCACTGGCCGCTATGTTACTAACCCAGCCACCAAGGAAAAAATTCCTGTCTGGGAAGCAGAGTATGTCATGTCTGACTATGGAACCGGCGCCATTATGGGCGTGCCGGCTGATGACGATCGTGACATGGAATTTGCCAGAAAATATGAATTGCCAATTATCGAAAATTATCAAAAAGCTGGATTTGAAGACTTTGGAAAGAAAATTACAAAGTATAAACTTCGTGACTGGATCTTTTCTCGCCAGAGGTACTGGGGTGAGCCGATACCAGTGATTCATTGTAAAAAATGCGGGGTAGTGCCAGTGCCAGAAAAAGATTTACCTGTGGTGCTTCCCGAGGTCGAGAATTATCAACCAACAGATACAGGTGAGTCACCTCTAGCTTCAATAGATGAGTGGGTAAATGTTAAGTGTCCAAATTGCGGTGGAAAAGCTAAGCGCGAGACTGACACTATGCCCAACTGGGCGGGTTCATCTTGGTACTTTTTGCGATATTGTGATCCTGACAATGACAAAGAATTCGTATCAAGGGGAGCCCTTGATACTTGGATGCCAGTGGACTGGTACAACGGAGGGATGGAGCATACAGTGCTTCATCTCTTATATTCGCGTTTTTGGAATAAATTTCTCTACGATTTGAAACTGGTTCCTACAAGCGAACCATACAAAAAACGCACTTCTCATGGACTGATCCTTGCTGAAGGCGGAGAGAAGATGAGTAAGTCTAAGGGCAATGTCATCAATCCAGACAGTATCATCAAACAATTTGGTGCAGATACTCTACGACTCTATGAAATGTTTATGGGTCCATTTGAGCAAGCTATTGCCTGGAGCGAAGAGTCGCTCGTCGGTCCACGACGATTTCTAGAGAGAGTATGGAAATTACAGTTCAAGGTTACTAAAGGTCAGACCTTAAGTATCGATTCCCAAGGTCTGACCTTGATGCATCAAACAATCAAGAAAGTTTCCGAGGATATAGAAAAGATGGGATTCAATACAGCTGTCTCAACGCTGATGATTTATACGAATGCTTTAGATAAACAGGAAAAAATTGATCAAAAAGAATTTGAAATTCTACTTATTCTCCTAGCACCCTTTGCCCCGCATGTTACGGAAGAATTATGGTCAACACTCGGTGTTGACCAAGGCTCTATACATATGGAGAAATGGCCTCTGTATGATCCAGAGAAAATTGAGACAAATGAAGTCACTTTGGCTGTGCAGGTAAATGGTAAAGTTAGAGCCACTATCAATGTTACTTTAGATCAGAGTGAAGAAGATATAAGGAGCAGGGCGTTAGAGTTGCCAGAAGTCAAAAAATGGCTCAATGGCAAGGAGCCGAAGAGAGTCTTGGTCGTGCCGAGAAAGATTATCAGTATAGTCACTTGACATGTGTTTGTATAGGTGATACAAATACGGTATAAGCTATGAGCGGTAAGATTATTCTAAACTTCAAACCTAAGGAAATCACCCGTCGCCTTTTATCGATTCTCACTAAACGCGGACAGGATGTTTTGATCAGTCGCTACGGCTTGGGACCAAAGTCCGCGAGACTTACCCTTGATGCCATCGGCAAGAAATACAATATTACTCGTGAGCGCGTTCGACAGATAGAAAATCATTCGTTAATCACGATTCGAAAATCTAAGACTTACAAGGATGCTGAACCTGCTTTCTCTGAATTGAAAGAGGTTATTTTTGGTCTCGGAGGATTAGTATCTGAAAAAGACCTTCTGGCACATCTAGGCAAAGATTTGAATACTCAAAATCATTTTCACTTTCTTCTCGTGGTCGGAGAGGAGTTCAGACACGAAAAGGAGGATGAAGAATTCAAACGTCGTTGGCATGTTGACGCAGAATTGTCGGAGAAGATTAAATCTGCCCTTCGCAAACTCTACTCAAAACTTTCGGATGATGAGCTGATTCTCGAGGGCGATCTTATCAATTCTTTTCTTGAGGAGGTAAAAGATTTAAATGAAAAGTATAAAAATGATGAAGTCATCAAGCGTTGGCTCTCTATCTCACACAAAATCGGCAAAAATCCTTTAGGTGAGTGGGGACGCTCCTCTTCTTCCAATGTCAATGCCAAAGGTATGCGCGACTTCGCCTTTCTCGTCATAAGGAAGCACGGTTCTCCAATTCACTTTAAAGATGTGGCTAAAGCCATTACACAATACTTCAACAAGAAAGCGCATGTGGCCACTACACACAACGAGCTCATAAAGGATCCTCGATTTGTTTTGGTTGGTCGTGGTCTCTATGCACTCTCTGAATGGGGTTATATGTCGGGCGTGGTCAAAGATGTTATCAAGAAAATTCTAGATAAAGAGGGTCCATTGCCGAAAGAAAAAATCATTGAAAAAGTCCTCAAGGAGCGATACGTCAAGGAAAATACCATTCTCGTCAACCTTCAGAACCCCAAGTATTTCAAGAAGGATTCGTCAAACCGTTACTACGCTGTCTAGATTATCGCTCTCGTTCCGTGTAGAATTAAGTCATGATTAGTGATTTTCTTGCACTCTTCCAAACTGATTTGTACGTCCAGATTTGGGGGGTGATCTCTCTCACTTGGCCTGTATGGATGCCGGTGATTCTGCTCCGGCTCTTTATGGAGACCTGGGTTACTTATAAAAGGCGTGAATTTATCCGGGAAAAGGGGGGTGTTCTCCTAGAAATCAAACTACCACGTACTATTGAAAAGACTCCGGCCGCAATGGAGATGGTGCTTGAAAGTATGTGGGAGGATGTGGCAGGTGATTTAACCGACGTTTATCTTAAGGGGGCTGTGAGAAACTGGTTTTCACTTGAAATAGTTTCTTTAGGCGGAGAAGTGAAATTTTTTATCTGGACTTGGCCGAAGTGGAGACAAGTCGTTGAAACACGCATTTATTCTCAGTATCCGGGTGTCGAAATTGTGGAAGCAAAGGATTATGCACTTGATCTTATCTTTGATCCTACTAAGGTGAAGGTCAAGGGTATTACTACCAGGCTTGTCAAAGAAGACGTTCTTCCCATAAAAACATACATTGACTTCGGCCTTGATAAGGCCGATCAAGAGCCAGAACAAATAATAGACCCTCTTGCCCCTGTTCTCGAGTATCTTGGCGCAAGAAAACCAGGAGAAATTGCTGCTGTACAAATTTTGATTCAAGGTCACAGAAAGCAAGGTTTCCAGGATGTAATGTTTATTGGCAAAAAGCATTTCTCAGAAGAAGTGAAAGATGCTATTAAGAAAATTGCAGAGAAAGGGGCCTACTTTGAAACAAAAGAAGGTGTGCCTATTTCCACCCTGAATTTAACTAAGACTCAAAACGATGCTGTTGCATCCATTGAACGCAATGCTTCTAAACATGCTTATGATACCCAGCTTCGACTGATGTATTTTGCTACCTTGGAAGCTGACGACAAGAATTCTACCTCAGGCATGATTGGCAGTATGCGTCAGTTTGGTTTTGTCGGTTCTAACACTATTCTTAATGGTATTCGGCCAAATAAGTTTATTCCAGGTATTACTTACCCATGGGAGGATTTTTTGGATATTAATAAAAAATATAACCAGAAAGTGCATCTGGAAGCATTCAAACGTCGCTCATTTTTTAATGTTCCGTTTAGGAATTTGATGGGCAAACCCTATGTGTTAACGGTTGAAGAGTTGGCCACCATCTTTCACTTTCCTGGTGCGAGTGTCACCACGCCCTCTCTCTCGCGCGTCTCTTCGAAGAAGGCCGAAGCCCCAGCCAATCTGCCAGTATAATGCTCCGAAATTACATTTTTCTCTCGGTTATTGTTCTCTATGTCATATGTTTTTTTCCTACTACTCCGCCACGCTCTTTTCCCTCGGGATCCATTGTTACTATCGAGGAGGGATTAAGTCTCTATGAATTGGGGGAGATACTTGAAAAGGGTCATGTTATACGTTCACCATTTTGGTTCCGTACCGTTTCCATTATTCTCGGCGGTGAATATGATATGAAAGCTGGTCAATACCTCATGCCCGAGCCAGAAAGTGTTTTTCTTATATCTTGGCGGGTCTTTCACGGTGATTATAAAATTGAGACTGTTAAACTTACGATCCCGGAAGGCTTTACTATTGAAAAAATTTCTGCCCTTTTCGATGAACGGTTTACTTTCTTTGATCACGGGGCCTTCGTGGCAGAGGCCCGGGAAGGATATCTTTTCCCAGACACATATTTTTTCGAGGTGACAGCGACAGCCTCTTCGAGTATTAAACTTTTGACAGACAACTTCTCTCGTAAAATTTCAATAATTAGGCCGGAGATAGAGTCTTCTGGCCTGTCACTCGAAAAAATTATTACCATGGCCTCACTTCTCGAAGCGGAAGCCAAGACTAAAGAAGAACGTGAAATAGCTTCAGGAATTCTCTGGAAACGGCTCAAGCTTGGTATGCCTCTCCAGGTTGATTCGGAGACGGGTACTTATAAATTTATCGGTTTACCGGAGAGTCCAATCAATAATCCGGGGCTGGTCTCGATTATAGCGGCACTCCACCCAACTTCGACACCATACCTCTATTTCTTGACAGATAAAGATGGAACAATGCATTATGCCAAGACTTTTGATGAACATAAGAAAAACATTATCAAGTATCTCTCGCACTAAAGGACGGGTCTTCGTCGGTCTATCTGGAGGTGTTGATTCTGCGGTGAGCGCAGCGCTTCTGAAACAGCGCGGTTTTGATGTCACGGGAGTGTTTATCAAGGTTTGGCAACCGGATTTTTTACCATGCAGTTGGAGAGATGAGAGACGAGATGCCATGAAAGTGGCTATTGCGCTTGGTATCCCTTTTCTGTTTTTTGATTTTGAAAAAGAATATAAGAAAGAAGTCGTAGATAAAATGATTACCGAGTACAAGTCTGGTCGCACACCGAATCCGGACGTTTTGTGTAATAGGGAAATTAAGTTTGGAGCATTTTGGAAAAAAGCTAAATCAATGGGAGCGGATTTCATCGCTACTGGTCACTATTGGAGTGGAGAGAAAGATCAATCATATTTTTTATGGACTTTGACTAAAGAGGATCTTGCTCATATTATTTTCCCCGTTGGAAATTTGGAAAAAAGCGAAGTGAGAAAACTGGCTACAAAATTTAATTTACCAGTTTCTGAAAAGAAGGATAGTCAGGGCATTTGTTTTATCGGTGATGTCAGCATGGATGATTTTCTATCGCATTTTATCTTAACCAAGCCTGGAAATGTTTTGAATACTAAGGGCGGGATAATAGGAACTCACAAGGGGGCTCTGTTCTACACGATTGGAGAGCGACATGGCTTTGAGGTTTTGAAAAAACACTCAAACGATGGCGCTTTCTACATATTGTCGAAGGATATGAAAGCCAATACCATTACCGTTTCAAATAAAGAACCAGAAATCATTTCTCTCTCGCCGATCAAGATTACGGTCAAAAACGTCAATTGGATTGCTGAGGCAACGCTCCCGTTACTTTGTTCAGCTCGAATACGATACCGAGGAGAAAAAATACCCGTGACTGTCAAACACCGGGTGTTTGACAGTATGACCGTGGAATTCAAAAAACCAGTGCGAGGTCTATCTCTTGGCCAGTCGATAGTGTTTTACTTGCCCGCAGAAGCCTCGGCGAAGGCGGGTGATGGTGATGTTTGTCTTGGCGGAGGTGTAATGGATAAAATTTTGAAATAGAACAAGCCCGCGATCCTCCAATCGCGGGCCTGGGGTGTGTGAGCAGAGTCCGGCTTTCTCAGAGTAGCCTCAGGGACTGCCCGGTTTAGTCGCGGATTTCCTGCCCAAAGGTGCAAGAGTTGGGAACACCACTTCAAGCTGCTTGCCCTTCTCTTCGATCAGAAGAACGGCCCCGCCCTTGCGCTTCTCTACTATCCATTGGAGGAGACCAAGCGCCTGCTTGACGACGTTGACTCTCGATGTCAGCCCCATGTCGTTCTTCAGCTTCTCGAGATCCTTCGCTGCTTCTGGGCTGAAGTCGAACTGCAACCGCAGTTTGTCAGACATGTTCTTCCCTCCATTGTTCGAGTTGATTTGTACGGGAATTACTTTTTCGTTTTCGGGGAGCCGTACTTCTTGAGCTGTTCATCGAGGAGGTGGATTTGGTAGTCGTGCTTGCCCATTTCCCAGTCTTCTCCGTCAAAGTTTCTGAACCGCCAACGATTCCCCAACTTGAAAACCCAGACCGGTATGGTACGCCAGTACAGACTGCGATGATCGGGGTATTGGTGGTTGGGGAAGTTGTCGGGGTTCTGGCAACGCTTGCAGTATTGTTGCAACGAATCTACCATCTCACCCGAGACTCGTCGGCGGCTTTTTACGACTATCTTCCCGTCGACATCGTGTCCGAAAAGCCAGCAGACAAAATTGCTGTATCCCAGCTTACTTTCTCGATTGGGCATCTCCGATTCCTTTCTTGTGTGAGGTTAGATGAACGAGTCTGTTCAAGATACTACAGAGAATTTGATAATAAGCAAATAGAACAATTCTCGATATGACCTATTTAAGTTTTACAGCTGCACTGTTTTCCCATCAAAAGCCGATTTTATAAAAACATTACCGTTTCCCTTGACAACCTCCCCGATTACGTAAGCATCGCTCAGATGGGAAAGGATTTTTCGCGTCTCGCTTTTAGGTGCGGAAATTACAAATCCCGTTCCGCAATTGAAAGTAGTGTACATGTCTTTGTTAGAAACTCCCTTTTTATAAATATCTCTAAATATTTTTTGAGGAAGTAATTTTTTAGGATGATAGATACGAGCGTCTGCCTT
>Ga0209514_10000904_pt1 | contig 55971 bp, 67 predicted proteins | sample Subgrocontami58m_FD_187452 | JGI IMG/M metagenome (GOLD analysis project Ga0209514, IMG submission 187452) | Subsurface groundwater microbial communities from S. Glens Falls, New York, USA - GMW37 contaminated, 5.8 m (SPAdes) (version 3) | ecosystem: Environmental > Aquatic > Deep subsurface >... | reverse complement strand
ATTTCAACGTCCCAGCCACGTTTAAATTTTTCTTTCAGAAAAATTTATTACGTGGCGGAGGGCACAGGACTCGGACCTGTAAGGGCTTACGCCCGCCGCTTTTCAAGAGCGGTGCATTGCCATTCTGCCAGCCCTCCAAAATACATTGGTGGCACGTAAGAAGTTGCCTTGCAACTTCAACGTGCCAACAATGTTGAAATCGCGCTAGCGATTTCTTACGTTGTGCTCCCAGACCGAATCGAACGGTCATCAGACGCTCCGCAAGCGCCTATTCTATCCGTTGAACTATGGGAGCAGACAATAGTATTGTATCAGCAGAACGCTATTTCGGGGTTGTTGCTGAGGCTGGAGTATTTGCTTGTTTTTCTGTCACTGTTTCCTGTTTCTTGCTTCTTATTTCTTCCTCCAGCGGCACTTTCTCCGACAGCCATTTTCCGGCTTTATCTACAAAAGTATCTTCAGGTTTGTCATAGGGGATCTTTTTTACCAGAATAGCTTTGATTTTATCTTTGTCGGGTTTGTCTAAAATCAAGGCCAATCTGCCCGGAAACGACCTAAATGTATCGACATATAAAATAACTTTTTCAAGCTTTTCTTCCAGCCAGAATCTAGCTAATCCGCTCCAGCGATATTTATTTTTGCCTATTTTTAACCCCCGGGTGGTAATGGCGTAGTCGATAATTTCCGGCTGTGTTTTCGACATGGCTATGGAGATAAAAGCAAAAGCCCAAATGGTGATCATCAACAAAATCTCTTTAAAAAATAAAGTAATAATTGATAGCAGGAATACAAAAGCCCCGACGGTGGTAAAGAATTCTTTACCGCGGGTTTTATGTAGCCTTTCCGGAGCTTTCCAGGCGATCAATGTTTTTTCTTCTTCTAACGGATTTCCGAAATCCACCTCATCCTTTTTTGGTTCAGAATTTGAAGCGGGGGTTATAGACTGGTTGAGAGTCGGGCTTTGAGTCACAATTTAATTCTACACCTTTCTTAATCCGGCTACAAACATTGGGTCAAAGCCAAAATCATTATTATTGATTCTAAGGACTTGGTGGCATTGTATATCGGTCAGGCCAAAACCGGATAGTCCAAATCCGGAAACCGGCAGACCGGCAGGAGGATTTTTCAATACAATTTCCAACGGATGCTTTTCCAAAACTTTGGCGACTACCCCTTCATTTTCTTCGGGGGTTAAGGCGCAGGTGCTATAAATCAATGTTCCTCCAGATCTAAGCAAAGGTAAAAGAGATTCTATTAACGATAACTGCAACTCAGACAATTTCCTGATCCGGTTGGGTGACCAAATTTTAAGATGTTTCTTGGAGTTAAAAACGTGTTTTTCGCTGCTGCAGGGTGCGTCTAAAAGAATTTTGTCAAAAGTATATTCGGAATTTCTGGCAATGGATTGAGCCGGGAAACGCCAAGTCGGAATATCAGGGTAGCCAAAGAATTTTAGAGCTGTCCGCATCCGTTTAAATCTGGGAAATGACGGATCATTGGCGATCAATAAAGTTTTATTTAGGTCTATTTGATTGGCGATGCTTAAAGTTTTTCCGCCCGGAGCGGCCGCCGCATCCAAAATATTTTCCCCGAGCCGCGGATTTAACCATAATACCGGCAGAAGGGATGATTTATTCATCGGATAAATCCAGCCTTCAGAAAATCCCGGCAAAGTTTCTCCAACCGGAATTTCGGGAGGCCATTGCAAGGCAAACGGAAACCATCGCAGCGGACTCCACGTCAGGCGGTTCTCCTGCCAAAGTTTTATTAATTTTGTTTCAAAAATTCTGGAGATCAACAAAACCGGGGTGTTTCTGGTATTAAGATAAATGGTCAATTCAGAAACTGAAAATTGCGGAAACAGTTTGGAATAATATTCCAAAAACGCCGCCCTTCCCTTGGTTAGAGTGTGCTTATGAGACATCGTATTTTACTTCTTTCGGGAAAAGCAGGAGATAAGGATAACCGCCATAATTTCTTTTTATCTTCCCGCAGCCGATTTTTTTTAGAAAATTAATCATCCCGGCGGTTATTTTTTCGGGATCAGCCTTTTTGTCTTTTCCAATGTATTCAATTTCTACAAAATCTCCCAAATCTTTAACCGAATCAATTGCTACCTCGTAGTCTTTATATATATAAATTTTCCTTAATTTATCAATTGTAGCAATCGATTTGAAATTCAGAGCAGTCAAAATTTTTCTTACCTGTCCAATGTTCTCAATTCCGGTTTCCAATTCGTCGCAATAACAGCTTTTACTGTCTTTTTCGTGATGCCAATTTTTATAATTTATTGAATATTGGTTGCCGGCATTTCTTAGCCGCAACCATTCTGATACCGGCCGATTGCTAAGAAAATCTTTATGGATAGGGGAAAAATATTCGTCAACCTGATGTTTTTTGGCCTGAAAAATAGCGTTTGATTTTAGAAATCTTATTAGCGGCTTAAGATTTTCAACATTAACTTGGATTTCAATTTCGATATTGTTGTGAGCCATATTTAAATATTGGCGGTGCGCGTTCGAAAAAATTCGAACTGATTTCGCCCGCAGAAGCGATCCTTTCGGATTGGACGATTTCCCGCCTTCGCTTTCAGCTTCGGTCGGGCAGGCAAGTTTTTCTTTGGCGGGACGTAAGAAATTTTCTTCTAAAATTTCAACGTCCCAGCAACGTTTAAATCGCAAAGCGATTTATTACGCTGCGGCAAATTCTTATCTTTCCCATTCTTTAACTTCGGGATGAAAATCAACTTGATAGTCTGGTATACCTAGAGAAATTCCGTATTTCTTCGCTTCATCGTATTGTTTTTTACTTTGTTTGTCTACGAAGAAAATTTTACCTCGGAAAATAATGTAATGGTGAGTATCATTTCTAAAATCAGCATACCAGTCATGTTCAGAATCCAACGCTTGGCTTATTTTTTCCGCAATATTCTTTGCTTGATTTTCCGGAATTTCAACAGTGTGTAAAGTCCATTGTTTTATCCACGGAGTTTTGTGTTCCTCGGTTACTTCCTCAACTTTCGTTTCCAAAATTTTGACATCTTCGAGAATGTCTTTGCTCTTTAAACTTTCTTCAATTATGACGCCTTTGTAATCCATAAAATTATTTTAGCATCTTTTTTGCCATCTCCAAGGTGTCGTTAATAAATTGCTCCTTTTTTTTGGTATATGTTCCGCGATCATCGGCATATTTTTCAGCTAACTCCATTTTTAATTCAGCGTACTGCTTGGCGCGCACAGAATTTTTGCGAAGATAATCTCGAAAAAGCAAATCAGTTTTCCAATAATTATTTCCAAAGACGGTAACATGAGCGTAGTGAGTGCGTTTTGCTTCCGGCCCCTTTACATACAACTCTTGCCATTTTAATTCCTCTTTTGTGTGTCCGGGAACAAATGGTCGGTGCTCATAGCCTAATTTCTCAAATTTTTCTTTCATGCTCCGCGCAATTTCCAAAGATTCGACACCAATGTCCATATCTATGATTGGCTTTGCGGGAATATCAGGTATAGCGGTGCTGCCGATATGTTCAATAGCAATAATTATGTCGCCGAATGTATTTTTGAGGAGTTGTTTTTCATCATCAAAAAACACCGACCATTTCGGGTTGTGTGGGACAAGTTTTACTGTTCCTCGCTTTAAACCAATCATAATAAATCTTCTATGGAAACATTTAATGTCTTAGCAATTTTTGCCATGGGCGAGCCAATGCCTTCATTTCCTAACTGGCGGTGGGGGCGAGACTTGAACTCGCATGCCCATTGCTGGGCGCTGGTTTTCGAAACCAGTTCCTTACCATTCGGAACACCCCACCTTAATCTTTCAATTTTATCAATAGATCTCTAATTTGTTGTTTTAAAAACCTTTTTCCTTCCGTCGTTTTCAAATATTTTTCTCTTCTTCTGGCGTCAGATTCTAATGTATAAGCTTCATAGTGAATCAATTTTAAAGGCCTTCTGTCTTTGGTTGATTCAACCTTTCCGCTATTATGGTCTTTAATTCTCAGCTTTAAATCAGCGCTAAATCCGGTATATAGCCGTCTGTTTTTTTCCAGCAATATGTAAACATAAAACATATTAATTTTTATCAGCCGCTTTTCGCCCTATCATTCGATAGGGCGCCACGTCGCATGACTGTGGCGAAACCAGCGCATTGCCGTCCTGCCCACCCTCCTCAATCTATGAAATTATACCCTTAATAGTACAATTAAGGCATGGATCAGGTGGCGGAGATAAAATCCCGGGTAGATATTGCTCAAATAATCGGTGGGAAAATTGCCTTAAAACAGCGCGGCCAGAGATTTTTGGGCTTATGTCCATTCCATTCGGAAAAAACTCCCAGCTTTACCGTTTCCCCGGAAATGGGGATTTTTAAGTGTTTTGGTTGCGGCTCAGTTGGCGACGTATTTACTTTTTTGGAAAAGCACGACGGGATGACCTTTGTCGAGGCCTTAGAATTTTTAGCCGAAAAAACCGGAGTTAAGCTGGAAAGGCGTATAGTTGATGACCGGCTTCAGCAAGTTGAAAAACAAATTTTTGAAATTAATCATTTGGCGGCGGAATTTTATCATTATATTTTAACCAAACATAAGGCCGGGGAAAAAGCCCGGGAGTATTTAAAATCCCGCCATATCACCCAATCTTCAATTGATACTTTTTGCATTGGCTATTCTCCCAATCAATGGGACAACCTGATGAAATTTTTAATTAAAAAGGGCTATCAGGCTGATCTTATTGAACAGGCAGGGCTGGCGATCAGAAAAATGACGAATGACGAATTAAGAATGAAGAATGAAATTCAACATTCAACATTCAACATTCAACATTCTCGTTATTACGACCGTTTCCGCGGCCGGGTGATGTTTCCGTTACGGGATGTGCGAGGACAAATTTTAGGATTTGCCGGTCGAAAGATCCCGAGTGAAATCGAGGGAACAGCTGACGATCATCAAGAAGCTAAATATATCAATTCTCCGGAAACTCCGGTTTACCATAAGTCAAAAAATTTGTTTGGGATTTTTGAGAACCGCGAAGATATCCGCAAAAAAGGCGAGACAGTGTTGGTCGAGGGGGAGTTTGACTGTATTAGTTCTTGGCAAGCCGGAGTTAGAAATACGGTGGCGGTGAAAGGGACGGCTTTAACCTCTGATCAGGTGAAATTGATCCGCCGTTATGGAAGAAAAGTTGTCATCTGTTTGGATTCTGATTCAGCCGGTCAGGAGGCTTTAATCCGCAGCCTGCCGATTTTAGAGCACCATGGCTTGTCTTCGCGGGCAATAGTTTTACCAACCGGAGAAAAAGATCCGGATGAGCTGGCTAAAGCGTCTCCGGCTAAATGGAAGGAATTAGTCGAAAAGTCTAAAAATGCTTACGGTGTAATTATTGAAAATACCCTAGAAAAATTCGGGGAGGACACGGCCGAAGCCAAGCGTCAGGCGTCAGATGTGTTGGTGCCGTTGTTGTCGGAAATAAGCAACGCTATTGAACAAGACCACTGGATAAATTTTTTGGCTAAAAGGTTGGAAGTCAAGGACGAAGCGATCCGGCGCCAAATGTCGGTTTGGAAGCAATCAAGCGTTTCCCCGACGGCATTTAAACCGCCGGAAAAGGGAGATTCTTTAAGCCGGGGAGAGATTTTAAGCCGCTATCTATTGGGATTGGCAATTCAATTCAAGCTGGCCATGCCGGAAAATTTTGATCTTAGCTGGGTAGAGCCGCTCGGCCGACGGAAGCTGATGGCATTATTGGGAGAATTTATTAAGATGGGAAAGGGCGACTTTAGGAATTTCCGGCAATCATTGCCCCCGGAATTGGTGGAGCTGTTTGATGAAGCCGCCCTACAGATGTTAAAAGGAGAAGACAGACAAGCCGCTAAAAGTGAATTGGGGCTTACTTTGCGTGATTTAGAGGCCGAATTGGTCAGGAATCAGCTTAAAGACGGGAAGTTGCCGTCGCTGGCGATGTCTCATTTGGCGGCCCGTTTAAAACAGCTGGTGCGAAAAGACTGATATAATCAGCATCATGGCGACTAAAGGTAAGAATTTGCCGTTAACTCCGGAACAAAAAAGAGCCTTATTGCGGCTTCGGAAACAGGGTAAAAACGACGGCTTTGTGACCATAGATCAAATCATGGAAATTTTGCCGGACGCGGATAAGCATCTGGAAGAACTGGATGCCTTTTTTATTAAACTCTTTCAGGGGAAAATCGATGTTTTTGATACTTATGCCGAAGACCAAAAAGCTTCAGAAAAGAGCCGGTCAACGGATTTAACCAAAGAGCTGGAGTCGTTTGAAGAGATTAGTAAATTAGGTAGTTCTGATCCGGTCAGGATGTACTTAAAAGAAATCGGCCGGATTCCGCTTTTAATCCGGGAACAGGAAATTGACCTGGCCCAGAAATATGAGAAAGGCGATTTGAAGGCCAAAGCCATGCTGACTAAGGCAAATTTGCGCTTGGTGGTTTCCATTGCCAAAAAATACATCGGCCGGGGATTGTCGTTTTTGGATTTGATCCAGGAAGGAAATAAAGGTTTGATTAGGGCAGTTGAGAAATATGATTGGAAAAAAGGCTATAAGTTTTCCACATATGCTACTTGGTGGATAAGGCAGGCGATTACCCGGGCGATTGCCGATCAGGCACGGACCATCCGGATTCCGGTTCATATGGTGGAAACGATCAACAAGGTCATCCGCACCAGCCGCCAGCTATTGCAAAAATTGGGACGGGAGCCGGAGCCGGAAGAAGTCGCGGCGGCGATGGAAGAGATGACTGCGATCAAGGTCCGCGAAGTTCTGAAAATTGCCCAGAAAACCACATCTTTGGAAACCCCTATAGGAGACGAAGAAGACAGTTTCCTGGGAGATTTTATTCCGGATGAATCGCAACTGTCGCCTTATGACGCCACCAGCAAGCAATTGTTAAAGGAGAACGTGGAAGAGGTTTTGTCGATGCTGTCGGAAAGGGAAAACAAGGTCTTGCGGTTGCGTTTTGGCCTTGACGGCCAGCGGCCGTTGACTCTGGAAGAAGTCGGCCGGGAATTCGGGGTTACCCGGGAGCGAATCAGGCAAATAGAGGCCAAGGCATTGAGAAAATTGAAACATCCGAGCAAGCGCAAAAAACTTCAAGATTATTTGGGGTAGTTATGATACCCATATAAAAGGTATCCGATGATCACGTTTGAACAACTAATTACCGGCTTTACGGCGGCAACTTTTGCCAGCGCCTTCCTTTTTTTCATGGTATATTTTTTAATGAGAAGGGGGAATTTGTAATGGATACATTATGGTTTATGGCTATTTTGTCAATTCTAACCGGCATTGGCGCTTTTCTCTTGGTTCGCCGCGAAGCTCTCAAAAGAAAAAACTGATTATTTCGGCCGGAGCTGTTGACTCATGTCCTCGGTAGAATTTAGTCTATATCCCAGCGTCGTCAACATGAAAGGTTTTTTTCGATTTTAGGTATTTGTATCTTGCCCAAATGCTTTCCTGTTCAAAAAGCCGATCCTTTGTTCGCCTCTTTCGTCCAAAAATCTAGTCGAAATAATTCCGTCTTTACTAACTCTGTATTTCATTTGTTGTAGGTGTAACCATTCCTGGTTTTCGTTCTCAGTTAATCTTGGTGAGGCCATATTAGTTAGGGTATGCGCGATTTCCATCCCAGCTCTCTTCAGATGTTCATTGGCCTGGTCAGTAGCCCCTCGGGACAAATCATTTCCGGCCTTTTCGAGGTGCTCGGCTGCGCTGTTTCCCAAAGCTTTTCCAAACAATCTATCAGCTAGTGAGCTAGATTTGGGTTCTTCTTTTGGTTGATCTTCCGTTTCTGCCATATACAGGATCATTATACACTTTACATAAGTTCTAAAACCAACCACTAATAACTAACAACTTAATTATCCCTTAACCAATCCTGCCACTCTTCCGCCCTCCGCCCTCCCTGCCGCCTCCGCCATTACGGCTTTCATCAAAGTTCCGAAATCTCCGTTTGGATTAGCTGATTTTACATCCGCGATAATTACTTTGAGCTCTTCGTCGGTTAATTGTTTGGGCAAGAATTCTTCAATTACAGATAGCTCAAATTGTTCTTTATCGGCTAAGTCCTGCCGTCCGCCTTGGCGGTAAGCCGCAATCGACTCCTTGCGTTTTTTGGCTTCGCCTTGGAGCAATTTAACAGATTCTTCGTCGGTCAATTCTCTTTTAGCATCAATTTCCTTATTTTTTATCTGAGAAAATAAAAACCGGAACGCATCCAGCCGTTTTTGATCGCGGTTTTTTAAACAAGAAATTACTTCCGCCTGGATTTGGTCCCTGATATCCATCGTTTAATTATCTTACCAAATTTGGCGTTAGCCGTTATCCAACCGAGAAAATACAGGACGATGGTAACCAGAAGCAGCGATTTAATTCCGGTCAGGAACGACATCATTTCCAACAGACCGCCAACCGCACTTCCCAGCAGATTACTGGCGAGGGCGGCAGACCGGTTTTTGGCGCTAGCAAACCAGTAGGCAAAAATTACCGCCCCGAAAAAGAAGGGGAGGCTCAGGATTGTTCCGGTTCCAATCAGTTTTGCGATGGTTGATAGCTGGTTGAATTTATATAACGGAATAATTAATTGAAGCGCCAGCGACCCGATTAGCCCGATGAAAGCCAGGTTTGGTTTCAGCAGTTTGCGTTCTGCCGCCAGGTTAGCCAGTAGAATCATTAACAGGACGGAAGTAATAATGATCATATTGGTTTGCCACGTCAGGCCAAATAATAAGCCGGCTTTACTGATATTTTGAAACTCAAATAACAGAAATGCCGCTCCCCAAAAGAACATTGGCAAGTTAAATTCAGACGGGCGTAAAAATTTGGATTTAACCGCCAAAAGCGTCCCGGTCAAAAATAGCGCCATCAGAATATGAATCAGCGGCAGGCGGGGTTTGTCAAGATAAAGATATGGCCAATCATCGGTCAGCGGTTTGATTTGGGTGTCAAATATCCGGGAATGGCCGGCAATAAATTTCTTAAGGCCGGGTTGTTCAGCCAGAATGTTAGTAAGGATGTTTGGATCTTTGGCAACCACAAAAAAGTATCCGCCCCAGCCGAAGGCGCTATCGCTCCTAACTTCAAAGACCAGAGGCGGGGAGGAAAACGCGTCAGCAACCGCTTTCGCCAACCGTTGGCCGATCCAGGGCCGGGGGGCCTCGAACGACAGGATCAGGATGCCGTCAGGTTTCAGAATCTTTCGGGCTTGAGCCAAGCTTTCTTGGGTATATAGATAGTGGTCTAATCGCAAATTAGTCAGGTTAGAGCTTAAAGTGTGGGAATCAGCCAGTCCCATAACGATCAAGTCGTAGCGGGTTTTGGTCCGTTCCATAAATGCCCGTCCGTCATCAATAATAGTATTGACGGCCGGATGCTGGTACGGTTGGTTCGGATGGTACTGTTTGCCCAGGCGGATAATTAGCGGATCAATTTCAACGGCATCAATAGATTTCGCGCCTCCCCGGATAGCCCCATTGGCGTCATTACCGGCCCCGGCTCCGATAATCAGGACGTTGTCTGGCGCCGGCTTGAAGCGGTAAGGCAGGGTGTATTGATTAAGGAACGGAAGTTCGGAAGCTAAGGCGAAGCGATTTTTTACCAGGATGGCCGACGCGGTCGCTTCGTGTTTGTCATTTAAATCCAAAAGCCCCATGTATCCGGTATTATTTACTTCCAAATAATATCCGCCCGGAAGCTGCATTTTAGTCGGATAAATCGGGGAAAGCGTCAATTTTTGATATGGCGACCAGAATGTGGTTGGGCCTTCGTATGGCTGGAGCGAAACTTTCGGGATTACAGCGGCTATGGTGATGAGGGCAACGGCGATAATAAAATAACGTTCGAGCCGATCTTCAACCAGTAAAAAAAGAGCCGCTATCCCCAAACTTAAGCCGAGAAGCGGGGGAAGTTCAGCCACAGAGAACAATTGAAAGGTCCACATTCCGGCTAATGAAGCGACAATATTTACAGAATAGGCTATTAACGGCCGCGGGTGCTTGTCTAAGAGCCGGCCGAGGAGGTTTCCCAAAGGCATAAAACTGACAGCCAGTAATACTAAAATTGCTCCGGTTAACAACAGCCCGAAAACAGCCCCGGTTTTACTAAAAGTGTATAGCGTTTGCCAAATGTATGATTCTGACAGTGGGGAAAGCAATTCGGAAATTCCGGAAAAAAGTTTGACGTCGAAACGCGGCGTTCTCAGGATATATTTTGTGGTGGTTAATACGGCTATCAGAAAGAAGAGGATAGCGCTGACAGACAAGGGCAAGGTTTTTTTAAAGTACATCCCCAGTCCGCTTCCCACAAAGATGGCCAGTAAGATCAGATTTCCCAGATAGGCAAAAATCCGGATTTCCGTTCCCAACAAGCGGATAATTAACAATTCCAGAAAAAGAATCAGGAAGCTGACGCCGGCAATTTTGGGCCAATTCATTAGCCGATGATACTATATTAAAACAATAAAATCGCGCTGATAATGGCCGTTCCCAGCCAAACCGGAGTTAAGAATTTGGCGGCTTTGACTCCAAATAATTCGCTGATTCTAACCAGAAGAACAAAACCGGAAAACAACGCTACCAGCAGGCTGGCGGGCGGCAGATTAGGCAAGGCCAATTTACCGGTGTCTCCGGCCAGCCATTTGCCCCATTCAGGATATTTAAACACCGTCATGTGTAAAAGTACGGCCAGGGTCGCGATTCTGGCTCCCCAATACTGCATTTTCCACCATTTGACGGTGGTAATTTTGGCTTTTATTTTTTCAAAGGAGATGATGAATAGAAAGACCATTATCACCAGAGCCAACAGCCCGGAATAAGCCACCAGCGGTCGGGACTGAAACAGTCCGAACGGCCCTCTTTTGGCTAGAAGGAACATAGATAGATAAACGTGGACCACGCCCGTCAAGAAGGCTAGAATTCCCAATTCTTTGCGGTAATTAATCCAAGTATCGAAGCGTTGGTAAAGTCGGGATAACGGACCGATCAATAAAACAATCCCCAGCACAATCAATGACCCGCTGGCCAGACTTTTATTGACGATAGACAGATCAAAATAACCGCGTCTGGCAGTCAGGTATAGAATTAATCCTCCTGTCGTGGCTATAGAAATTAATCCGGCTACAAAATATTGGCGTAAGGCTTCTTTCACTTCATAAAATGCATCACTGCGCCGGCGATAACGAATGCCCATCCCCACAACGCCAAATTGGCAACTCCCAAGTAATTGGCCATCAACATTCCGACGCCGATTCCGGCGATAAGATGAACCACTCCAACAGTGCTGACGCAGCAAGAATAAAACGGTTCTTTGGCTGACGACTTTACTGTCGGTCTGACTGATTTAACTGATTTTGATTTTTTCAATGATCTCACCCCCCTTAAAAACTGTAATCTTAATGATGGAGGTTTTTTCAGTCCGCGTCAAGAGGGGGACGTTACTAGTTTTGCCTTACCGTTTTTTACCAAAATCGCCTGATTGTCTGTCAGAATCATGACAGGATATTTAGCTTTACTAATTCCAATCTTCATGCTTTCTTTAAATTTTGGTTCATAGTGAGCAACGACTAAAAAAGGGACTAAATTCATTGCCGGCTCATTATCTGCCAAGCCGTGTCTATTCCGTTTTGGTTTTTTCCACAAAGCCTGTTCAATTGTCGGACAAGCTATATACGAGCCGGCGCTGGCCCCTATGTATATCGCGCCCTTGTTTATTAGCTCTTTAACCACTTTGCCGAATCCGCTTTCAATAACATATTTTAAAAGGTAATACGGGCTTCCGCCCTGAACATAAATTACGTCTTTGTCTTTCAGCATCAATCTTAATTCGTTTTCAGTTTTTCCCTTAATGTCAATATCTTCGACTTGAATACCCAATTTAAGCATTTCTTTTTTGTCATTATCTCTCCACGGATGCGGATCAACTTCGTTTGAAGCCGTAATGATATGGGCGAGCTTGGTTTCTGCCGGAGATTTTGGCAGAAGTTTTAAAATCTCGTTTTTCATCCGCATTCCGGCAGAAGTTAGAAGCAAGGTTTGCGACATCATGAAATTGTAACATTCTAAGCATAAGACCGTTGGGTGGAAGGCAATAACCTGATATAATTCTTTTGTTCTTTTACATTCCCCTGTAGCTCAGTTGGTAGAGCGCCTCGCTGTCGAGTTTGGCAGCTTTCCTAAGAAATTAGGATTGAAAAATCAGGCTAATTCGGGGAACCCCCGCGCCAGTCAGTGCAGGGCGATCCCGAGCTAAATTTCTTTGATGAACTCGTCCTGAGCGAAATCGAAGGATAAACGTGTAGAGACTATATACCTGACGCCTTTTTTGAGGTGATGAGATAGTCCGGACCTTTTGGCAACAGAAGGATTTCTGTAACGAGGATGTCGCTGGTTCGAGTCCAGCCGGGGGAGCCAGGAGAATGATATTATAACCTCAAATTGAGGCTTAATAAATTTTTTTTATTAAGTTTTTTTATTACTTGTTGGTAATAGTAAATTTAACATAGCCATGGCTTGAACCGGGTAATAATGATGGATTGAACGACTTTTTTACCGAGCTGACATTAATCGTATAGCCATATATCACGACTTTATCACCCGCAACAACTGATTTACTAACAGATTCAGTCAGACCTTCTTTATGGATAACCAATAAGGCGGATTTATCATTAATACTACTAAGACCAATAAAAATCTCGCCAAAATGCATTTGGGTTCCCTGACTAAGCGTTTGAGTATTTGCCGGTTCTGAAATAGAAGTATTTTTATACCAAATGATCCATCCAATAAAGATAATGATGGCCAGAAAAGTAACGATTATCATTTTCTTCACGCACTAATAATACATCGTTTGACAATAAAATTTATGTCTGAAATAATATATCTATGAAGAAGTCTTTCATAATTCTTACATTAGTAAAAATTTCAACACTTTTTTTATTCTCTTTTCTCCAAGTCACACTTCTGATTCCGGGTAAAGTCCAGGCATATACCCAGCAAGATTGCGTTAACGTAGCAACGAATTGCGCAACAAGATGCGTAAATTCAATAAATGTTAAAAACATAAATATTAATAACCTTGATTCATTGGCTAATGCATGTGCGCAAAAATGCATTAATGAAATAACGGCGTATTGTAAAAATCCCAATAATTCACAACCTAAAGTACAACAGCCCCAACAAAAAGGACAACCACCACAAGTACAACAACCACAACAAAATACACAGCCAGCTGTATTAGAAAACATACCTATAACAGTAGTAAAGGGCAAACCTTTTTCGCATAATTATTCCGGAGAGCTACTTGCGTTATTGGGACCCGACAGCCTTGGATGTCCTTGTAGTTTCACCCTCGATACGATGGGCGGATTCCCCCCTATGGGACTTAGTCTGGGACCAGTCGATGGTGTGCTAAGTGGTACGCCAACAGGGAAAGACAGTAAGTTTCGGGCGTGTGTCAAAGACGTGAGTGGATATGCTACCTGTAAAGTAATCAATATTGATGTGAAAAAAGAAGGTGAATCGGAGTTTGTTGTACCCGGAAATTTTCAGCTCACTGAGTTGGCATACAATAATTTACCCTACGGCAAACAGTATCAATCGAGTCAATACGAGCGGGCTATAATCAAGATGACCGAAGGTTCATTAATACACATGGACATGGGCTCCACGATTACTCCTGTTTCGGATTATGAAGTGAAAAGCGATACCGGCAGATTCATGTATGATTATAAACCTGCCTCGGGTGGAGGTTGCGGCCCTATCGGACAGAGTCCGACGTGGGCTTGCCGTCAGGTTGATGCACGCGACGCGACGCTACGGGTAAAAGGTACGCAATTTTCGGTTGATACTGATAAAAACGGCACAAACGTTATTGTTATGGAGGGGGTATTGAGCGTATCTGACCCTAAAGGCAAAAAGACCGTTGAAGTTGCCGGAGGCCAGTACACCTATATAGCAAAACGGGGCCTCCCGACCGATCCGCAGTCGTTTGATACCTCTCAAGTCGATTTCTGGTGGAAAGAAAAAACCGCTGAACAGATCAAGAGCGAAAAAATTATTAGTTATACGGCTATTTTTCTGGTAGGGCTTTTCTTTATACTTTTAATTAAGCGCAAGCAAATTTGGCCAAAAAGGTTCGGAAAGCCTGCATTCCCTGTACGCATGGTCGCATCGGTAATGAAAGAAAAGAATCCAAAAATAACAGATGTAATAATCGCAAACTTCTACCAACTTCTTGCTATTACGGCACTTCTTATCGGATTTGTAGGATTTATCCCTCTTCCTTTTGTAACTTCCACCGCCTTCTTTGCAGTAAAAATGGCCGGATTAGTCTTTGGAATAGTTGCATTCAGAGCGACAAAAATTAATTTTGCTCTTTTTATAGTTTTACTAAATATAGTTGGAATTGTTTTGGGCCTATTGTTCGGTTTTTAGTACTACTGCATGATCATGGGATTCATTGTACCGAAAGTTTAGGACATGCTATTTATCTTTTTCCCACATCAAGCAACATATGCCAATTCAGGAGCATAGCTGGAACCTGTTAAAATTTCTTTCAGAGTTCGTGTAAGTTCACGGACAGGGAGCAACGAACCATTCGCTGGCGCTCAGGTTCATCGCTGGCGCCAAGAATGGTGAGGCAGGGGTGCGCCGTATGGTGCGCCCCAAGCTAAAATCAAAAATGACTTTTTATTACGTTTACGTTATCCGCAGCCTCTCTAAACAAGACTTTATTTATGTCGGTTTTACTACTGATTTAAAGATAAGATTTCAACGGCACAACTCCGGTTCTGAATTTTCCACCAAGCCATATATTCCATATGAATTAATCCACTACGAGGCCTACAGGAACGAAAAAGACGCCAAAAGGCGGGAAGAATATTTCAAAACTACAAAAGGCAAAACTACGTTAAAGATGATGCTGAAAGAATTTCTGCATGATAAGTTTTAATCAGACCACCGTGCAGCCACGAGCTTTACAATTACCTTTACAAATTCCTTTACAACTATTGACAAAAAAGGCAGCACCAAAAACAGCTATTACTTTTTGAAATAAATATAGGGGAAAACAACCCTTGAGAGCAATAGGAAAGAAACTTAAAAAGTTGAGAAGGGAACACGGTTTAACACAAGAGAAACTAGCTGAGCAGCTAAGAATATCTACAGTTTACGTGGGATTTCTTGAAGCGGGAAAAGGGAGTCCTTCTTTAAAACTCCTGATGAAAAATTCCCGGAAGTTTAATGTAAAGATAGAAGATTTAATTTATAGTAGATAGTCTTTTAATTTATTAAAGACTCCAAGCCTTTTTCCATTATCAGTTTCTTATTTGGTACAATGTAGCCACTAGTTTCTGATTAATTTAATTGAAGTATGAGTAAATATCAAATATATTTTGACGCATTTCAAGAAGCAAAATGGTTTCAATCGTTGAACATAGAATTTAAAAATGCTGAACTTTTACCTATTAATCAAGCAAAAGACCTCGAAGTTTTACGACTTTTAAGATACGACAAACCTGACATAATTTTGTTAAAAGACGGAAAGACTGTTTTAGCTCTGGAGAAAACAACAGAAGTTCCTACAGGACACAATGTAGGGCAACGTTTTGCCCGTATAGTATGTTCCGCTGAAGAAAAAGTACCCTTTATATACTTTTTTCCTTTTCTAGCCATGAAACATGGCGAACATGCTTCTGCTTGTTGGGTTAATGCTAGATTATTTGAGGCGATGAAGAAACTTAGCGAAATCCATGAAACTCCTATAATTGCAATCAATTGGGAATGTGATAGTAGTTATGAGCTAATAAGGGATGGTTCTCAAGATTTATTCCTGAAAGAGGTTATAGACGACTTCGTTAAACATAGCTTCAATGGTAAAATCCCAATTCTTGATAAAGTTTACGAAGTAATGAAAGTCAAGTTTCAAGAGGCGTTGACTAGATATCCTCAATATTCAGATTTGCCACCCACTGCGAGAGAAACCATAACCAAGGATTATCTAGCAAACCTAAAAACAAAGTATGGAAACTTAAATTTTAACGAACTCATCAATTCTAGAGTAAAATCACTTGTCTATGATATTGGTATGAGATATGTTCGATCTGACCCATACACAGGCACACAGTTAATTTATGATTATTTATTAGCAAGAAAAGGGATTACTCCTAAAGAACGAATAATGAATATAATACTTAGAATACCTAATATTTCAAAAGCATTATGGGAAAAAGCTGCAGCAAGTAAAGATAGAAAAGACATAAAACTTTTTACAAAATTTTCCGATTTAATTGAATTATCTGATGGTGTAATCATTTTATGAGCGAAGGAAAAATTTATTATTTTCTCAAAAATTTTTTTCTGAATAAGGGTTGGGAACTTTTATCTGGAGAGCCGCCTGATGGTTCGAATAATGTTCGCAGGGTTGAGATTAGAAATAAAAACAGGATGGGCATAGGAAGCAAGGGTTCTTACAAAATAGATCTAATCTTCTTGCATAAAGACACCCTATTTCTTATAGAGCTGAAGCCTCAATATAATCAAGGTGATATTAACAAACTGAATGAAGTTACGACCAAGAGATTAAATGACCTATTTGATGCTTTAGAAGAGAGATGCAAATTGAATAGAGAAAATATTAAACAAATTATTAAATGTATTGGTGTTGGTAGTTTAAACAATCACATCTTGCCGATAGACTTTTTAGGCTTTGTAGTGAAAGAAGAAAATAATATTGAGATAGAGCGTGGTAGTAGTTTAAATGCCCTAAGTCTTTTTGAGGATTAGTATATATTCTTTCTTCATTTTTCCCATTGTCGTTCTATGATTACTCCTAGTTACTGTATAAAAGTGATCAAATCCTATCTTTGTAGCCATATGAATGAAATCATCAGACAATTCAATAATTTTTCCCCTAACTGTTGGATGCCCGATTACTATACAACAATATCTTTCTTTTTTTAATACCCGATACATCTCGTTAAAAATCAACTCCATCGAGCTCATAAATCGGTCAGTAACGTTTGCTTTACTTCTTTGTCCTCCGATTATCTCTTTATCGAGATATCTTGGATTAAGATACTCGATACATTTGCTATCAAATGCGTCAACAAAACACTCTTTTAACCAATTTAACGAAAGTTTCTGATATTCTGCATATGGAACTGCAGAGATGTATGGAGGATGTGTAACTATTAAGTCTATCGAACTAGAATTAATAAATGGTAAATGTCTTGAATCAGAACGGTATATCTGTGATGTTACTTTCTTAACTTGATTATTAAATGATTTCATCCCTTCAATCATAAGCAAAATTTGTCGCTCAAAATTCTCAAACGTATCATTAACCACTCTTTTTTGCTTATTTATCATTAAGTTTCCATACCCACTATGTGCATTTGAAACGCTTCTTAGAATTGCTGAGAAAGCACAAATAAAAAATAACCTGATTTCAATTGTTTTGATTTCATTAATAGAATCTTTAATTATTGATAATTCTTTAAGAACTTGAGGTTGAAACCATTTTTCTATATTTGGGAAAGTGGGTTGATTTACAGTTATTTTTTCATGGCTAAAAGTAAATAATTTTAAATTTGGGCTTTCCTTTTCTCGGAATGTAGTTATTGTGTTTCTAATTTTATCTAATAGGTTTATTACATCCTTATCTAGTACATGATCCTTAATGGGTGTAGTTTTTACTTTTGCAATTAAGTATGCTAGGGGATTTAGGTCAATTCCGATAGACTTTCTTCCCAATAGTTCCGCTTCAACACAGGTTGTGCCACTTCCAAGAAAAACATCTAGCACAGTTTCGCCAGGGCTAGAAAATATCTCAATTAAATTCCTTACAATTTGAGGTATGAATTTAGAAGAGTATCTATGAAAATCATGAGTACCATATCGGGTATTATCTTTCAAAAATTCCCAATCTACTGCTTCAGTTTTATCAATCAAAGAGTTTTTCATTTTTTGGTTTTAAAATATTAGCTTCTACTAATTGACAGTACTCTTTACTTAATTCGTATCCAATACAATTTCTTTCTAAATTCATTGCTGCTAGTGCTGTCGTCCCTGACCCTAAAAAGGGGTCCAAGATAGTTTCTGTTTTGCATGAATATAATTTAATTAATCTTTCAGGAATTGAATAAGGGAAGGGGGCTGGATGTCCCTTCTGTCTAGAAACAGGTAATGTCCAAACACTCCAAGAAACTTCTTTAATGAATTCCTCAGTCAATCTATCGCCATCAATTGTTTTAAATTCTCCCTTTTTTTGGAATAGGTGGATAAATTCATGTTGAATATTAATATTTACAGCTCCAGGAAACGGCTTCTTTTTGAGAAATTGGGTTGTGCCTCTTTGCCACAATCCTTGTGTTCCTTTGGGTTTTAGCCAAATAAACTCTTTTTTAAGTGTCATTCCCATCTCTCCAAATATTTTAATAACATCCATGGGGATATGTTTCAATTCTCCGTCTGAAATTCTAGTGCCTATAATCATCGCAAAGTATCTTCCCGGCATTAAAACTCTTTTGCTTTCTTTTAGAATAATAGTTAATTTTTCTAGATATTCTTCGTAACTTTGCCCAAGACCTATTTGTTTATTGTTTTTATAGTTTTTCAAGTCCCAATAAGGGGGACTAGTAACAACTAATCCAACGGAATTGCTCTCAATTTCTGACATAATGCTACTATTTTTGTTGTAAATAGCTACTCTATCGTTTTTATAAAAAGGTTGTGTATTCATGGCCTTTTAACTAGGATTATTCCTAATTAATCCTTTAAATATGCCTCTAATTTCTAAAGATTGAGGATATATATTCTCTAAGTTCTTGTTTCTTGGTTCAAGATAAATCTTACCGTTTTGACTTCTAAACCTTTTTAAAGTCGCACCCTGCTCAGTTATTGCCACAACTAAATTTCTATCATCAGCGATTTGCTGGCTCTTAATCACAACCACGTCTTTGTCCCAGATACCGTCCTCAATCATACTATCGCCTTGAACTTTAAGGGCGTAGTAGTCGCCAGTCTTAGAGATCATGGCCATAGGGACTTTGATGGGTTCTGGATTTTCAATTGGTTCTATCGGCTTACCAGCGGCAATAAACCCAAGCAACGGGATTTCTACGCTGTCAGGCGTTCTCTCTAATGGAGATGCGCCCCTTGGCTGGTTCTCCTCTTTTTTGAGATAACCCTTAATTCTAAGAGCGTTTACGTGGTGGTAAGCGGTCGAGATAGCGCTAAGCCCAAAATGGGAAGCGATCTCTTTTAATGAAGGGGCGTAACAATGGTGATTGGTAGATGAAGTGATGTAATCAAGTATCTTCTTCTGCTTTACGGTCAACATCCTATTGACTTTTTTCTTCATGATATTTAAAATATATCGAAACTGTTTCGAAAGTCAATGGGCAGTTTTTTGATCGGAGGTGAAACATTATGGCAAATCAACACGTTGTTCCCCACCAAGGCGATTGGGCTGTAAGAGGCGAGGGCAACCAAAGGGCTACATCGATTCATGAAACCCAGACCGCAGCAATCGAGGCCGCTAGAGAGATAGCAATCAACCACGGAGCAGAGATGATTATTCACGGACGAGACGGGAGAATCCGGGACAAAGACAGTTTTGGCCGTGATTCGTTTCCACCACAAGACAAGAAACACTAACTCCCATTTTAGACAACATCTATGACTAAGATAGGCAGGAATGATCAATGCCCGTGTAATAGCGGCAGGAAATATAAAAAATGCCATCTGTTAAGTGGTGGTTTTCTGCTTGGTATTCCCAGCATTACTAAGATGGAGCTTACTGCAGAAACTGAACGTATTAGGCAAGAGATAGAAGCTCAACAAATTGAAAGGCGAAAGAAGCTAGAACAACTAGGAGTTTTTATTGATTATGTAATTCCAATCCATTTTAAGGGCAATAAAGTATGGGCGCTTGGTAGTCGCCTATACCCTCGTAGACCAGCAAAAGAAACATTCCATGAATTTATCGTATATGTCTTAAAAGAGGAATTGGGTCGTGATTGGTGGATGGAACAAATGAAATTACCAGAGGAAAAGCAACATTTTATTTACCGATGCTTTATGAAACATTATGACTGGCAAGAAAAGAATCAAGTTCCAGAAAATAAGCATGGAGAGGGCTGGCGAGCTAAACCAGATGGTTATTCTAGAGCCTTAATTTCACTTTCTTTTGATGTCTGTAGTTTAATTCATGCGGTGCATCTACCAGAAATTTTTCTTAAAAAGCTGCGAGAATATACTGGATATCAAAGCGTCAGGTATGAAATTGCTATGGCGGCATTATTTGCTCGAATGGGATATAAAATACAATTTTTTGACGAAAAATTTGCCGGCCAGAAAAACCAACCAAGACATTGTGAATTTATAGCCACACAACCTGGAACCAAAGAAGAAATTGCTATTGAAGTTAAAAGTAAGGAAAGAAGCGGAGTCTTGCACAAGGAAGGTGAGTTTAATAAGGAAAAAGAGCTCCGCTCTAGTGTCTCAAGACTTTATAGACACGCTTTAAAGCAAAAACCGTCTGGTAAACCATTTATTATTTTTATTGACATGAATTTGCCTCTTTCGCCAGGTGCCCATCCAAACGATATTTTATGGGTAAAACTTATTACAAAAATGAGAGATGCCGCTACTTTTTCAACTAAAGAGTCCTCGCCTCAAAATGCGATAATTTTTACTAATTATTCCTATCATTATGGAACGGATAGAGAAACAGGCAGTGGTGAGTGGTTAATGGAAAAAAGCGGAAACCCAGAATTTCCTATCTTATCGCCAGACTTTGGCGAGAAATTCCTAGCAGTTATAAATAGATACGGGAACGTGCCCAACATTGATATGACAATAGAAACTTGAGGAGAGGGGATAATAATGCAAATTTTTGACGGATTAATTGTACTTACAGCGCTCGCGATTATAATGGGACTTAATATCCCTAAATTCGACGGCGGTTCAAAATTCAGCGCTTCGAGCCATTTGCTTCTTAATCTAACCAACCTGGCGCGAATCTGGCGTGGTAGAGTCATTTTCAATTCGTGATTGAAAAATAATGGCGGCGATCTTTGGACGGAAGTAATTTTAGTTCAAAACTGATAAAATATTAACGATATGAACAAAAAATTAGAAAATAAAATTGAGGCAGATGACATCAGTATTAATGATCTGTTAAAAGATCAGAAATTTACTATTGATTATTTTCAGCGCGAATATCGATGGCAGGAAAAACACATCAAACTTCTTGTAGATGATTTAATCACCACTTTTTTAAAGTCATATAACCCTAGCCATAAACGTTCAGACGTCCTAGACTATCAAAACTATTATTTGGGGCCAATAGTGTTTAGCGTACATAGTGATGGAAGAAAGTCGATTATTGATGGTCAACAACGTATTACATCCATCACATTATTTTTGATATACCTAAACCACCTACAAAAAGACTACCAAGAAATAAATAAGGTTCCCATAAGTGAACTGATTTTTTCTGCAAAATATGGAGAAAAATCATTTAACATGACCGATGAAAGCAGGGAGTCGTGTCTAAAAGCTTTATTTGAAGACGGCGAATATGCTGTAAAAGACGATGATGACGAAACTGTTAAAAACATAGTAGCCCGTTATAAAGATATTGAGCAATCTTTTTCTGAAGAATTAACTAAAGAAACCATTCTGCCATTTTTTATTGATTGGCTTAAGGAAAATGTCGTTATTGTTGAGATTACTGCTTATTCTGATGAGAACGCCTACACCATTTTTGAAACCATGAATGATCGAGGATTGAATCTTACGCCTACAGAAATGTTAAAAGGATATGTGCTATCAAAAATTACTGATAAAAGTCAAAGAAACGAAATTAACGATATTTGGAAAATCGAAATCCAAAAATTACATGAGTATGATGAAAGTGCTGACCAAAGCTTCTTTCAGGCATGGTTCAGAGCTAAGCATGCTGTTTCTATTAGACCAGGTAAGGCAGGTTCCGAAGATCAAGATTTCGAGTTAGTTGGTTCTCGCTTCCATAGTTGGTTTAAGGATAACCACAAGACGTTGCTTAGTTTATGTAATTCTGACGATATTTATGACTATTTTAAGAATAAATTCCCATTTTATGTAAAAAACTATTTGCAGATTTGTGCCGCTCAAACTGATTTTAATCCAAGCATGGCTCACACCAACTATATTGGACAGTGGGGCATCGCGGAATCTTTACAAAACGCCTTATTATTGGCTCCAATAAATTTTGAAGATGACAGTAAAACGATACAAAAGAAGATAGATTTCGTTTCTCGGTTTATTGAAACGTTTACTGTGAGGAGATCTGTAAATTATCGAAAATTCGGACAAGCTTCAATCAAGTACACAATGTTTAATATAGTTAAACTGATTAGGAGCAATGATCTTGCCACTCTTGGTAAGAATCTTTCTACAGAAGTGAACAATATTCCTGAAGAATGGAGTGCGATATCAGATTTTAGCTTACATGGAATGAATGGGAATTTTGTGAAACACTTACTTTCTCGCATATCAAGTTATCTTGATACGCTCGTTGGCAAAGATACAACTTATGTTACCTATCACCATCCAAGCGGTAAACAGTTTGAAATAGAACATATTTGGGCTAATAAATTTGAGCAACACAAAGACGAATTTGAGCAGGAAAATGACTTTAATAATTGGAGAAATTCAATAGGTGCGCTCATCCTATTACCTCAGGGGACTAATCAATCGTTTAATAGCGATAAGTATGAAGATAAGGTTGAGCATTATTTGAAAGAAAACACTTACGCACAAACATTAAATCAAGCCTATTATTCTAAGAATCCAAACTTTTTGAAATCAGAAATTATTCAGCGGTTAGGCTTTAAGGCACACACACAATTTAAGAAGGCTGACATTGTAGATAGAAAGCAATTAGTTCAGAGTATTTGCGAAAATCTGTGGTCTGTTGATTACTTCAACAATATTACTGAGTAAGTAGTTAGATTCAACTTTAAACACCTGTTAAATCGCGTTGTAGCGTTTTGTAAAAGAATAAGTTATCTCTAATGCCATTAGGTCTGCTTTCAGCCAACCTGGTGCGGATAGTGGCGCGAATTTGGAGTTTTGGCCCGATTCATGACTCGATTATGACCCGATTGAACTTGGACTTTCAAAACCTGGCGCGGATGGCGGCGCGAATATGGCGCGATAAGGACATTTTCAATTTCTTTCAGAATTCGTGTTACTTCTCGACTCCGCTCAAGGACAAACCGGACTTAGCGTAGCGCTTGGAATTGAGGGCATGACCCGGAATCGCCGGCATTGTGCCTGACTGTCTCAAATGTTTCCTTGACAAAAGGAAACATTTAGGGTATTATTTCCTTATGACGGGGAAAGACCTAATAAAAACAATCATCATTGATAGCCAGCGGAGAGCAATTCCGGAGGTGTGGGAGAGGGCTCTTAAAATCCCCGCAGATAGTGGCAAGATCATAACTTTGGCAGGCGTGAGGCGCAGCGGCAAGACCTACCATTTATTCCGTTTGATAAATCAGCTGAAGGCAAGCGGCGTGTCAGGCGAGAGGATTCTGTATTTTAACTTTGAAGACGAGCGGCTGCATCTCTCCAGCAAAGAACTGGATTTAATTCTTCAGGCATATCAAGAGTTATATCCAAATCAGAAACTGTCAGACTGCTATTTTTTCTTTGATGAAGTTCAGGAAGTTGACGGCTGGGAGAAGTTTATCAGCCGGATTTACGCCTCAATCAGCCGGCGGGTATTTATTACCGGTTCTAATGCCAAATTACTGTCAAAAGAAATAGCCACGGCGTTGCGGGGGCGGACAATTACTTTTGAAATCTACCCGTTATCGTTTGCTGAATATGTTGGCGTTTTGTCTCCAAAGTTAAATTTTCACAGCAGCGCTGATAAAGCAACCCTCGTTAGCCTTTTTGACCGCTTCATGCATCAGGGGGGGTTTCCCGAGTTGGTTAAACAAGAAGGTGAATTGAGAGATAAGATATTACAGGAATACTTTAATGTCATGGTCCTGAGGGACTTAATTGAACGTTATAAAATCACTAATAGCTCGACGCTTAAGTACTTTTGCAAGCGGGTGGTCGGCGCGTCAGCGGGTGAGTTTAGCGTCAACAAAATTTATAACGAATTAAAATCCCAAGGGTATCAGGTAGGCAAAGACACGCTTTATTTGTATCAAGGATATGTAGAATCGATTTATCTAAATCGGTTTATTAATAAATACTCTCCTTCGGTGGTGAAGGCTGAGAGTTCATTAAAAAAGTGCTACGTAATTGATCAAGGGATGGGGGCGGCTTTGGATTATAAGTTGAGCCAGGACAGAGGGAGGCTTCTGGAAACTACGGTGGCTTTGGAGTTGCTGAAACAGGGTAAACAAATTGCCTACCAGCAAAACGGTAGCGAATGCGATTTTGTAGTAATCGAAAAAGGAAAAGTTACTGCGGCGATTCAAGTAGCCGCTGATTTTGAGGATGGTAAAACAAGAGAGCGGGAAGTTAAAGGCTTGGTCCAATCTTGCCTAAAATTTAGTCTTTCCGAAGGTGTTATCTTAACTTTTGATCATGAGGAGAAATTAGAACAGGAGGGCGTTCAGATAATTGTTTCTCCGGCTTGGAAATATTTTCTTCACTAAAAATATGGCGCGAATAGTGGCGCGAATATGGCGTGATATAATAAGGTCATGTATCAACCGCGATTTACTATTACTCCGGAAATCAATAACAGCATAGCCCGGATTGAGCGAATTCGTACTACGGTAGAAGCCAGTCGGATACTGCCGAAAGAAGAAATTATTCTCCGCTACAGAGCCTTAATAGATGCGGTTCATAGTTCTACCAGTATTGAGGGAAATCCATTGAATATAAAGCAGGTAGAAGAAGTTTTGGCGGGAAAGATGGCGCAAGCGTCGCAGAGGGCGATTCTGGAAGTCCAAAATTACAAAAGAGCCTTGGATTGGGTAGAGCAAAGACTGCAAGTTAAAAAACCAATTTCAGTTGCTGATATTTTAAAACTGCACCGCATAACGATGGATGGACTATTGCCTGATGAAAAAGTCGGTAAATTCCGCTCCGGACAGATTTATATTGTTGACGTTCATGGGAAAGAAGAAAAAGTCCGATATGTTGGTCCAGAATCAAAGAAACTCTTGAACTTATATCAGGAATTATTCGCATGGATTCAATCAGCAGAAGACAACCTTCATCCAATATTGACAGCCGGAATTCTGCACTATGAATTTGTGTCGATCCATCCTTTCGCTGACGGAAATGGTCGGGTAACAAGATTAATCACATTATTTTTTCTAAGAAAAAACGGATATGGCTTTCGCAACGTTTTAGTTCCGGATGTGTACTATCTTCAAAATCGGCCAGGCTATTATCAGGCTTTAAATCAAGCCAAAGTGTATTCAAAGCAGAGAATCGCAGATTTGACTCCCTGGCTTGCATATTTTGTGAGTGGGATATACGAAACGGCTAAAGAATTGGAATATGATATTTCTCTGATTACATTAACGTCAAAAAACGGAAAGACTTTTCGGCTTAGTCGGCAGGAGATAAAAGTGCTGGATTTTGCGCACCAGATGGGTCAAGTGACGTTAACAGATGTTTTGGACATCTTAGAAATTCCAAAAAGAACAGCGCAGAGAAGACTGGCAGGCTTAGTTGAGAAAAACTTGTTAAAAAGCCAAGGTGCAGGGAAAAATATATTTTATATATTGTGATTGTCTAATTTTACACCTATGACCTGATTGAACTTGAATTTTCAAAACATGGCGCGGCAGAGACGCCCTTTCAATTTCCTTTTATGCTACATTTAACCCGTGGCAAAGATTTTTGGAATTCTTTTTGTCGTTCTCTCTATCTTCTTAAATATTTATCTTACCGCGGACAAAATAAAAACCAGAAACAAAGATTTCTATTCGGTAACCGAGGTGACTGACGGAGATACTTTTGTAACTAATACCGGAGCAAAAGTCAGATTTTTGGGAATTGACGCCCCTGAAATGGGTCTATGCGGATCGCAGGAAGCCAAAGATGAATTGGAAAAATTAATTTTAAATAAAAAAATCAAAATTTCTTCTACGGCCAACGACACTTTTAAAAGGCTGGTTTCCGATGTTTATCTTGACGGAGCTTCGGTCAACAACCTGATGGTTGCCTCCGGCTGGGCAGCTTACGATAGCTCCGATTCTTTAGATGTAAAGGCCATGAGAGAAAGCGGGGAGAACGCCAGAAAAAATAAAATCGGAATTTATAGTGAAAAATGCTCTCAGACTATCCCGCCGGACGGAAAATGCCGGGTTAAGGCAAATATAAATGCTACCTACGGCACTAAAACATATTATCTTCCGAGCTGCGGAATCAGATACGACAATATCAGCGTTGACCTTTTCCGCGGCGATCAATGGTTTTGTACCGAAAAACAAGCCCAAACAGCCGGTTTTTCCAAGGCCAAAGTTTGTCCGTAAAATTCATCTAACCCCCTTGATGTCTGCCGGTTCTGCGTCAGAGGTACGGTGGTCCAGCCCACCAGCCGGTTGGTAAGAATAAAATAATCAATAAATTGTTCTAGTTGACAAACTGTAATCGTTTGTCTTACAATACTAACAAGACAATGATAAAGATTAATTCGCTGGTCTGGGACGAGTTTAATAGCCAACATATTCGTTTACACGGAGTAACGATTGTCGAGGCAGAAGAAGCGGCGCAGTCGAAGATTAGGGTTAAAAAAACTTACGGAGAAAGACTTTTGGTTTTTGGAAGAACGAAAAACAATAAATATTTGACTTTAGTGTTGGCGCCTATGGGGAAAAATTCATATTATGTGGTAACTGCCAGAGGCATGAGCCGAAAGGAACGGAGGTGGTATCAGCAATGAAACAAAAAAGATTAACCATACCAAAATTTTCGTCTATACAAGAGGAGGCCAAATTTTGGGACAGCCACGACGCGACTGATTATTTTGACCAAATGGAAGATGTAAAAGCGAAGTTTGCGCTAAAGTCGTCTAAGGCCGAAAGCGTAACTATCAGGCTGCAGCCGGAGATAAAACGCCGGTTGGTAAAAACGGCTAAGGAATGGGGCGTAAGTTCGTCTACGCTATTAAGAATGTGGGCAGTGGAAAAGCTCCGCCAAGTTCAGCCGGGCAGCGAGTCTGTTTTTAAAAACTAAAATAAATTCACAGATAGTAAAATATGCCTATGTCATCAAATTTTTACGACAAAGTGGCTAAAAAATTCGGCGGATATGCTTTTGGTAAAGGCCACGTGAAGCACTTTACCGAATATCCCAATGGAGACCCAGAGGAAATTTTTAAGAAAAAACTGCTTGGCTTGGCAAATAAAAACAAAATTGCCCTTGACGCCGGCTGCGGCGACGGAAAATTCGCTTTCCAAATAGCCAAATACTTTTTAAACATCACCGGAATTGACACATCCAGAGAATTATTAAAGATTGCCGGCCAAAAACAGAATCTACTACAAACCAAAAATGTTATTTTCAAACTCCAGGATGCCGCTAAAACATCATTTTCCGATAAATCTTTTGATGTAATTTATAGCCGCCGCGGTCCGACGCCTTTTTCCGAGTTTCACAGACTATTAAAATCAGGCGGTTACTTTATCGGGATAGACATTGGCGAAAAGGACTGCCGGGAAATCAAAGAAATATTTGGCCGGGGCCAAGATTTTGGCCAATGGGATATCTCAAGGTTAGAAAGGGACAAACAAAAACTGAAAAAAGCGGGTTTTAAAATTGTCTTTTCCCAAGACTATCTCTATGATGAATATTACGCATCGTACGAAGATCTGGATTTATTTTTGCAGGGAGTTCCGATATTTGAAGACTTTGACTCCGAAAAAGATAAACAATCTTTAAGAAAATATGTAGCAAATTTCCAAACGGAAAAAGGAATTAGATTCCCAAGACATAGAGTGGTTATTGTGGCAAGAAAAATCTAAAAACATGAGGATATTGGCGAAAAACAGGTACTATAAAGAGTAATCCTCGTTTATACAAAAGGTGTCACCTTTTGTGGCTAATGATTTGTTACTGGGTAAATCTTCCAAAATAGCGGGCAAATACGTCATCTTTCCAGTCATATCTTTTCAATGTTGTTGAAACCAAATAGTCAATTGTTTTCATTGACAGTGAAAACAATTTGGATTGGTAGAAAATGATGAATTTCTTTTACCATTGTCCGAAAACCCCTTCAGAAATCAAAACAGCGCTTTATTTGATAGAAAAGAGAGTAAAATAATTATTATGAAAAAGATTTATCCGGAAAAATTAAAAGCCGGGGACGAGGTCAGGATTATCGCTCCGTCCAGATCATTGGCGATTATTTCCAAACGAAGCCGGGAGATCGCGAATAAGAGGTTTGAGAATTTGGGTCTTAAATTAAGTTTTGGCAAACACGTTGAAGAAATTGACGAGTTTGCTTCCACCAATATCCAATCGAGAATTGAAGATTTGCACGAAGCGTTTCAGGATAAAAATGTTAAAGCAATTATTACGGTTATCGGCGGATTCAACAGCAATCAGTTATTAAAATATATCGACTGGAGTTTGATTAAAAACAACCCCAAAATATTTTGCGGATTTTCCGATATTACCGCTCTAAACAATTCTATTTACGCCAAGACCGGTTTGATAACTTATTCCGGCCCGCATTATTCGTCTTTCGGCCAGGAATTATATTTTGATTACACCTTAGAGTATTTTAAGAAATGTTTATTGTCTGACGAGCAGATTGAAATTACGCCAAGCCATGACTGGAGCGATGATTTATGGTTTATGGATCAAAAAGCTAGGAATTTAATTAAAAATCCTGGCTGGCTGGTGATTAACCAAGGCCAAGCCGAAGGCACAATTTTGGGGGCTAATCTTTGTACTTTTAATTTGCTGCAGGGAACGGAATATATGCCGGATCTAGAAGATTCTATTTTATTTTTGGAAGATGACGAAGAATCAAAGCCGCACGCTTTTGACAGGGACTTGCAGTCGTTAATTCATTTGCCGGAATTTGGCGGGGTCAGGGGAATTGTTATCGGCAGGTTTCAGAAAGCCAGTGAAATGACTGATGACAAGCTAAAAAAGATTATTCAAACAAAATCAGAGCTAAAAAATATTCCGGTGATTGCCAATGTTGATTTCGGCCACACCGACCCCAAAATTACTTTCCCGGTTGGCTGCGAGGTAAGGATAATGTCAGACAATAATCCCAAAATTACAATAATTAAACATTAGCCGTTACCGCCTATTTGCTCGTCGTTCTTTCGTATCATTTATGATACGATTAGGGCAATATGAATGATACGATTCTTAATTCTCGCCAACAGCATATCTTAAAATTTCTTAAAGAAAAAGGCAGTCTCTCTCGCCCCGATCTTTCCCGTTTGCTTGTTTTTAAAAAAGGTATTTCCAGAATTACCGTTATCCGCGATTTGAACGAACTTGTCAAATCGGGTTTTGTTACAGCTAAAGGCAAAGGCAGGGCAATCCGATACGGATTGGCCAAAATAAATCCATTGCTTGAATATATAGATATGGTTCATTATTTTGAGACTGATTCTGACGACAGGAAGATAAAATATGGTTTTAATAAAAATGTTTATGGCAATCTTTCGAATTTATATTCAAGACAAGAAATTGGCTTCTGGGAAAAAGGATCACAGAAGTTTAAAGAAGGAAGGGAAAAACTAAACCCTTCAATTTATAAGAGAGAATTAGAAAGGTTTATGATTGAGCTTTCATGGAAGTCGTCTCAAATCGAAGGAAACACTTATAGCTTAATTGAGTCAGAGACTTTGATTAAACAGAATATCCGGGCGTATGGTCATCCGGAAGAAGAGGCGATTATGATTCTTAATCATAAGTCTGCTTTCGAGACGATTCTTGACAAAAAGGCGGCTTTCAGGAAACTTGATTTTTCCGACGTTGTCCAGTTACATAATATTCTTACTAAAGGTCTGGTTGCTTCCGGCGTCAGATCTCAAAAAGTCAGAATAACCGGAACAGACTATCAGCCTTTGTCCGACAAACATGATTTGGAAAGTGCTTTAAGGGAACTAGTAAAACATATAAATGCGACCAAATATCCACCCGAGAAAGCCCTTATTTTGGCATCCATGATTGCCTATCTTCAACCGTTTGCCGACGGCAACAAGCGTACGGCTCGAATGCTCGGGAATGCTGTGCTTATCGCTTATGATTATTTCCCCCTTTCCTACCGGAATGTTGATGTCAACGAGTATCGGAGCGCAATGATTATTTTTTATGAAACAAACAACATTTTTAATTTTAAGCGGATCTTTATCAGTCAGCTTGAGTTTGCCATGAAAAATTACTTTCAAAAATAATCCTGATGAAAACAATTTTTTGCGAATTTCTCGATAGTCGAAACAAAGACGGTACTATTACCATTAAACCGCTGGGAAAAGCTAAAAATAACGTTACTAAACCAACATTGCCCGGCTGGAAGGATATTACTACCGAGATTGTGATTGATAAAAGATATACCAAGGGGTTAGATGGGATTGAGGATTATTCCCATGTCATCATTGTCTACTGGATGGATAGGGAAAAAGAATGTCATCTTAAACATCATCCTCAAGGAAAAAAAGATGTCCCATTCGTTGGTGTTTTTGCCTGCCGTTGTCCGCAAAGGCCAAATAGAATCGCCATATCGACAGTAGAATTAGTTGGAAGGAAAGAAAACGTTTTAACGGTTAAGGGTTTGGATATTATTAACGATACGTCCATATTAGATATCAAGCCCTATACCCCTCAATATGATAAAGTTGAGAAAGCAAAAGTTCCAAATTGGGTAAATAAACTTGTTTTCTAAAATGGTATATGAAGGAGGTGGGAATTATATGATGGGCTATAGGTGGAATAATATGATGGACGGTTGGGGTGGTTTTGGACTAGGCTGGTTATTTATGCTTTTGTTTTGGGCTTTGCTTATTCTGGGAGTGGCGGCCTTAATCCGGAATTTGACCAGATCCGGAGATAATGAACAGGGTAAAACTCCTTTAGATATTTTAGAAAGACGTTATGCCGGCGGAGAAATTGATAAAAAAGAGTTTGAGGAGAAGAAGCATGAGTTAAGCTAGGAATTGTGCTATACTATGGTTCTTCGGTTTGAAAAGGTGTACTCCACCCCATGTGATTCTCTCCGATACTAGTTTATGTCATACCAATTTCAACGGCGTGCCCGTCCTTTCGGTGGGCGTCCCCGTTTCAACGGAAACCGCGGGCGCAGGCCTTCGATAAATCCATCGCTATATAAAAACATGGCTGCTGCTCCGGAAGCGGAAGCGCCGTACGTTGCCAAGCACAAATTTGCCGACTTTGATTTGCATCCGAAGTTAATGGAAAATATCCGCCGGCATCAATATGATATTCCGACCCCGATTCAGGATCAGGCTATTCCTGCCATGTTGTTAGGTCGGGATGTAGTGGCAATTGCCAATACCGGTACCGGGAAAACAGCCGTCTTTTTATTGCCGTTTATCAATAAAGTTGCTCTAGATCCGGAACAAGGCGTGCTTATTCTGGCTCCGACCCATGAATTGGCCCTGCAGATCAATACAGAACTGCGGATGTTTTCGGCCGGCTTATCAATCGGGTCTTGCTTATGTATCGGCGGAACCAGCATTTCCGCTCAAATTAGAACTCTCCGCCAAAATCCTCATTTTGTGATCGGAACGCCGGGACGGATAAAGGATCTTATCAACAGAAAAGCCTTTAATCCGGTGATGTTTACCAATGTAGTTTTGGACGAAGTCGACCGGATGCTGGACATTGGATTCCGGAATGACATCCGTTTTTTGATTTCTAAATTGTCAACTAGGCGGCATTCTGCCTTCTTCAGCGCCACCATGAATCGCGACGCCGAGCAGATTATGCGTGAGTTTTTAACCGATCCGGTCCAATTTACCGTCAAAACCAAGGAAACCAGCGATCATATCCATCAGGACGTGGTAAATATCAGGCCGGGAGAAAATAAAGTTGACGTTTTGCATAAACTTTTATTACAGCAGAATTTCGAGAAAGTGATTGTCTTTGGCCGGACTAAACATGGCATTAATAAATTGGAACAGCAATTGTCAGATCGGGGAGTTCGGGTATCTTCAATTCACGGAAATAAAACTCACGGAGCGAGGCAAAGGTCCTTGGACGATTTTAAAAGGGGTTATGTTCAGGCGCTTTTGGCCACAGACGTGGCCGCCCGCGGAATTGATATTGATGACGTTACCCACGTTATTAATTACGATGAGCCGCAATCGCATGATGACTATATCCACCGCATTGGCAGAACCGGCCGGGCCGGAAAAACCGGCGTTGCCTTAACCTTCGTTTCGTAGATTTGATTCTGACTCCCCATTTTGGTTTAATAGAGCTAATTCTTGCCAATGAAATTGATAACACGTACCCTTTTTGTTTTTGCGCTTGTTATTTCTTTTATCGTTTCCCCGACGGTTTTTGCCGAAGATAAAAATACTCCGAGTGGGATGATCCCCAAACTTCCCAAAACTCAAAATGATCCAGTGCTTTCAGACGGTCATGTTTATCCGTTTTGGGGTCCGCCGTGCCAGAGATACACATATTCAGTAGTTTACAGGGACAAAGAAGGCAGAAAACCTGAGTATATGAATATTTATTTCAACGGAAAAATGATTGACATGCAAAAGGAAAACCAAAATGATGACGACTATAAAAAGGGGATTAAATATATCTATAAGTACGTTCCCAGTAAAGTCGGCTCGAATTTTTATTATTTCGAAGCCTCAAACGGCTTAGGCAAAACCCGCGCCTCCATCATTGACTCTCCGGATAACGGTCCGGTTCTGTTTACCAGCGCCTTTGACAAAAACGAAATCGCGGTTATTGACAAACAAGCCGGCAAAAAAATTCTGGAGTTTTCCACCGGTAAAGAATGGATCGGGGGAATCGCCCTTTCCGATGACGGAAAATATTTGGCGGCTAAGGCTTCTTATCACGTCTATTTATTTGATACCGCTAAACCGGAAAAACCTGTTTGGGAGTTTAAGTATGGGGAGGGCACGCCAATCGGAGACGATGTCAAAGGCGGTATTGCCATATCCGGAGACGGAAGTAAAATTTTTGCCTCAATCGGCAACATGGTCTTTCTGTTTGATAAAAAATCAAACCGGCCCGTCTGGCAATCCGAAACGGAAGGTCAATCATACAATGCGGCCATATCAAAAGATGGTAATTTTGTAGCCGCGGCCACCGCCGGCAGTGAGTCAAATATCAATTCCAACCTTTTAATCTTATGGAATGTTAAAAGCAATAAACCCCTGTGGCAATATCATTCGGTGGGTAATTTTCATGACGTTTCTTTGTCAGATGATGGCAATTTTATCGCCGGTTCTACCGGTTGTCCGGATAAAAGATTTTATCTTTTCTCCAAAGACAGCAATAATCCATTAATTAAAAGTGAACAGCTAACGCGTGATTCTCCGGTTCATCGGGCGAAGATATCTGCAGATGGGGCGCTCGCGGCGGTAGGCAGCGAATCAGATGGCGGCGCGGTATTCCTGTTTAATAAAAGCTCCAAAGATCCAGCTTGGAAATTTTCTACTCCGCAAGGAAGTTCTGTCAGGGCCCTGAACTTTACTCCCAACGGCCAATTTATCGGCGCGGCTACATTCAACGGCAATGTCTATATTTTCGATAAAGATAAAAATGTCCCTGTTGCCGAATGGAAAGTTGACGCCTCACTTGGTGGAGTTGATATTGCTGACGACGGCAGTTTTTTGGTCGCCGGCGGAACAGACAAAAAACTCTACATTTTTGACAGGAATACGAAATCAAAAACAGAAATTCCTTTTAATGAGTATCTTGAAGAGGTTGATATTTCCGCCAATGGAAAATATATTGCCGCCGGTACCGGCGGCTCGGTATATTTTTTTGAAACATACATTTCTCAAGACAGGGGAAAAACTTTTGATTGTTCCAGCGTGATTGAGCCGCCTGCAGAAAGCCGGATGCGGCAAGAGGGGGCCGCGGATATCGGGAAGCAGAAAACAGGTCTTTGGGAGCGGATGATTAATTTTATCAAAAGAATTTTTAAAATCAAACCGGATCAGCCAATAAAACAGATCCAATCTTCCCCGGAACAGCCGTCGGGCGACTCTGTTTGCGGCAATGATTATTGCGAACCGAATCTGGGTGAAACGAAAGAAAACTGCGCCAAAGATTGTTCAGCGGGAAATTAAAAAATGCAAAAGAAATATTGGTTAATAATCACCGGAATAGTTATTCTATTAATCTTCGTAGTTCTTCCTTTTTTCCGGCCAAAGCAAATCTCTGATTCGGTCGCCAATAATTCAGCTAGCCAAATTTGTCAAAAAATTAATCAGGATAGTGTCAGGTTTCTATGCCTGGCACTAGTGAATAAAGATGAAAAATACTGCCAGAAGTTGGATGGCGACCCTAAAAATATCTGTTTGGCATCTGCCAAAGAAGATAATTCTTTTTGTCAGAATGTTTCCGGGGGCAACCGCCAGTATTGTTATCAGAATTTAGTCTCTATTTCCGGCAGCGCCACTTTTTGCGACAAACTAAACAGCTCTAAAGAAATCAGTGCCTGCTATGTCCACTTTATCAGTACAAATTACTATATCTCAAACCTAAAGGCTATTAATCAAGTAATGTGCGATAAAGTCTTAAAAGACCAGCCTGAGCATCAGTTATGTCTAGCAATGACAACTCAAAGCACAATTCCGTGTGATTCAGAACGTGTCGATTGTCAGGCTCTGATTATAAAAGATTTAACACTATGTTCTAAATCCGCTTCCAAAATAGATGAGGGTGAATGTTATCATAATTTAGCAATGTTAAAAGAAGACAGTTCTATTTGTGAAAGAATCAGAAGTTTTGAAACTAAAGACGATTGTTATCGTGACTACAGCCGTTTGAGCCGTGACCAAACATTTTGTGATAAAATCTCAAACTCAAACCAAAAAGATCAGTGTTTGGTAAATATCGCACTTAATATTTCTGGCAGGTAGCATTAAAATTTGAGAATTCCCCTTCGCCTGAAAAAAAGGAACATCGATCCGCCGAGAAAAACAATTACCGTTACCAAAAGACTGCCGTATAAAAATCTGTCAACCAAATACAGGAACGTCTTTTCATAAAAAAGGTATCTGATAGTTATTTTTAGTCCGTGAATAATCAGGCTATATAAAACTGCCAGGAAAAACAAGTTGCCATAACTAAAATTGGCTGTTTTAATTAACTTGTAAGCTGAGACTGCAATACAAATTTCCCAGACTAACTGGCTAATCTTTAACGACATTAGACCATCATCAATTTTCAGTCCAAACAAATACTGCCAGGCGGCCGCCGCGATGGAGATTAAAATAAAATACCAGATCGGCTTAACGTATTCTCCCAGGGTTTTGCCGAAAATCTTAATCTTGAATATGGTTAGGCCGGCAAACAGCAAGATTACGGAAAGAAGAAAGGTAAAAAATAACGGGTCGCTACGAAATTCCAAGGAGGAAATTGGTGGTAAAAGATCTAATTTATCGCCGGCTTGGGTATAGCGTTTTGTTTGCGAATCAGGGCAGGCAACTTTTTGTCCGCCAACCCAACAGCCGTCTTTATTAAATTCAATTTTTCCTGAGACATAGGCAATGATTTTCATAAAACAATATTAGCATTTTTTACCTTGTCTATCGCGTCAATTATGTGTTAATCTGACCCCGGCAGGGGAGAGCGCTGCTTGAAATATAGCCGCTTAGTGCGGCCTTATGTTTTACGATCATTTGGAGATCGTTTAATTCGACTGAATGTTCCAAATTGGTTATTGCCAGACGGTCCAGATAAAATTGCCCTCTGATTTCAAATGTTGCATCTTTCAACCTAATTGATTGGGTTGTCATGTTTGGATAAAATAATTGGATATAATAAGTTTAAGAAGTGCTAGTTTATAAAAGGAGGTGAAGAAATAATGCCAACAAAGAAAAAGGAAGAATCGTTTAAGGTTAAAGGTGAACATCTTTTAACTCAGGTTAAAAAATTAATTCAGGAAGGAAATGTCAGGAAAATCAGCATTAAAGATAAAAAGGGAAATGTGCTGATTAATATTCCATTAACAATCGGGATAGTCGGAGCGGTATTGGCTCCGGTATTGGCCGCAGTCGGAGCGATTGCCGCTCTTGTGACAGAGTGTACAGTCTCAGTAGAACGTAAATAATCTTCGATTTAAATGTTCTTTCATTGTAGAGAGAAAGTACGGGTAAATTAGCGCTAAAATACGCCGGTATGAACGAATAAATTCGTAACATGCCGGCGATTTATTAGGTTCGCTTCTTAAGCTCCAATCACAATTCCAATTGACCTCACGGCCATTGGCGATCGGTTATTCTTGAAGTTTCCCTCAAATTACTAGCGTCCGCGTCGGAAACCACCGCTTCTTGGGCGGCTGTTGCCTCTGTCGAATCCGCCTCCGCCTCCGCCACCACTGCCTCCACGATCGAATCCACCGCCCCTGGGACGGTTGTCATCGCGTCGTTCTAAAGGTCTTGCCTCGTTAACAGCGATTGCTCGGCCGTCTAGAGTCTGACCGTTTAAGGTTTGTTTTGCTTTATCAGCGTCTTCGTCGGACATTTCTACGAATCCGAATCCTCTGGATTTACCGGAGAATTTGTCTACGACAACGACAGCAGATATAACAGCACCTGCTTGAGAGAAAAATTGTGAAAGCGTGGCATCCGTGGTATCCCACGAAAGACCGCCCACAAATAGTTTTTTAGCCATTCAGTTTGTCACCCCCTTTCATCAAATATCATTTATCATTACCCTGACAAACTGAGACTACGCTTAATAAACTATTTTGAGAAGTTGTTAAACGATGACTATCAGCTATCAAAAGGGTTATGTATACCAACGCATTATAGCAGAAATTGCTAAATGGTCGCTGACTTTGTCAATTAGCTTTATTGACTTGATTTTAAGCCGATTATTAGGATTGGTGAAAAAGCCGTCTACCACCAGCTTGATTCCGTGGGAATAATGAAGATCAGGATCAAGAGTGGTTTTAGTTTCAGACGGAATGTTGTCGGTCAGTTTTCTGGATATTGCCGACCAAATTTCATTGCCGCGGGGGGCGTTAAAGTCACCGCAAACGACATCAGACTGTAATTTATCAAGCAACTGTAATAGCGACGCTAATTCCCGGCGTTGTTTTTGGGTAGCCCGCCCGTTTTTTGACCAAGTAAAGTGGGTGGTGGCGACCATTGGTCCGTTCTCAATTTTTTGCCAAACCAGACAACGGTGGCCGGCGTTTGGTTGTCCCCGGTATCGCGGCAATTCTGAACTCCGGCGTTTAAAATAATAGTTTCCTCCGAATTCTCCAGACAACCGGCTGAATAAAGCGATACCGAAAGGGCCTTGTTTGCCAAATCCCGGTTTTCCCGGAGAGTCAATCCAGACTGCCGGCATAAATATGCCCTTCATGTCGAATTGGCGGTGAAATAAATGAAAATCTTCTTCAAAAACTTCCTGAAGGCAAACGATATCCGGATTTTCCTGTTTAACCAGTTTAATTACTTGAGGCAAGTGCTTATCGCCTTCAATGTTCAAGTTCAATATCTTTGTTTCCATGACCGTACTATAACAAAGAAAGGCTGATTTTTGTTTGGTATTGACGGCGGGCGATTAAAAGTGCTTAATTAGTATTAATGAAAAATTTATTGAGAATTATCTTGAGATGGGTAGCAGGCGATTTGTTTTTTGTTTTGTTTTTGTTGTTTTCTTTACTAACAGTTGTCCGATTCCGGTTGTTAACAGCTGATTTTTGGATTGGCGCTCTTCAGAATACAGATGTTTATGATCAAATTAGTCTTCAGTCTCAAAAGTCGGTAGGTGCCAATCCTTTAGCTGTCCAAATGGCCAGCGGTTTGACGCCGGATTTCTTCCAAGACATTGTCGAGACCAATTTCAACAGGCTGGAAGGTTTTTTTGTCGGGAAAGAGGCGGGACTATATTTTTACGCTCCGGTTGATAAATCGGGCTTACCGAAACAGTTATTTCAAAAACCGCCGTTATCGTTGTTGTCCGAAAAAACTGACTTGATTGCTTTTTTAAATACTATGTCCGGCAATCCCGAGGCAGGCGGTCAACTATGGAAAACCATTCTGCTGATTAAACAGATTATTTCTTATTTGCCGATGGTGTGGGTAGCTTCACTGTTGTTATCCGGTCTGTTGCTGGGATTGCATTTTTGGTTAGGAAAAACATTAAAAGACAGGCTTTGGGGGAGCGGGATTTTACTGTTTATATCCGGAATAACGATAGCCGTAACTGCGAAGTCTGTTCCCGGTCTGGTGTCAGAAATATTGCCATCAATTAAAATGATCCCCCCATTTTTGCTTCCGGTTATTAAAACGGTGTTGGAAAAAGCAATGGAGCCGGATCAGAAGATCGGTTTTTGGGTGGCGGGGACGGGGACTTTCGCGGCTGTGGTTTCGTTTCTAATAAAGAATAAAGAGACTGGCAAACCGGTTAAAAAACCGGCCGGGAAAATGAAGGGAATATGGATAGCATTATTGGCCGGAGTTATAGGGTTGATACTTTTGGCGGCTGCCGGAGGGAAATTGCAGTTTTCTACCAAGGTCGTCCGTTCCGGTTCGGGAAATCCACAGTTTGACCAGTCGTTGTTAACCGATAAGCCCTATATCAGCAATTACGGCTGGTCAATGCGCTATCCGAAAGATTGGAAAGTAGAAGATGCCAAGGATAAAGAAGAAGTTGGATTTATGAAGCCGAAAGAAGCCTTCTTTTTTGTGGACAAAAGCTCGTGGAACCCGTTGGGGGACAATGAGCAGGTTTATACAACGGCGATTAAAGATTATTTATCCCAATCTAAAAATTACCAGCAATTGAAATTTATCAGGGAGCCGAAAGAGAGCTCATGGAAAAGTTTCCGCCGGATTTCAATGGAGATTGAACATTATTTGGAATCGGATAAAATAAATGTTACTGAATTTTGGTCTTTATTGTTTAGGCCAAACGGCCAAGGAGCGTTTATGATGATCGGCCGGGCCCCAACTTCCAAATGGACGGTTTATGGTCCGTTAATCGAAAATTCATTTGAAACGTTTGAGGAATAAATGCGGATAAGATAATTTTGTAATGAAACGGTTGATTTTAGCTTCGCAGTCTGAAGGTAGAAGAATGGTCTTGTCCCAAGCAGGATTTGATTTTAGTATTGTTCCGAGCAATTTTGTCGAAGACTTAAATTCTGAAACCGATCCGTATAAATTGGTTAGTCGGTTGTCCTTCGGTAAGGCTAAGGCGGTAATGGAGAAACACCGTGACGCAATTGTTGTTGGGGCCGATACGGTGGTTTTCTGCAACGGAAAAATTCTCGGCAAGCCTAAAACCAAAGCAGAGGCTAAAAAGATGCTAAGGTTTTTATCAGGAACGACTCACTTAATGATTACAGGTCTGACGGTTATTGATTGCGATTCTAAAAAAACAATTACCAAAATTTCCGTTTCTAAAATATTCTTCAGGAATATCGGTGATAAAGAAATAAACGGTTATGTGGTTACGGACGAGCCAATGACTAAGGCCGGAGGATATGCGATTCAGGGTAAAGGCGGCGCTTTTGTTGACAAAATCGAAGGTGAATATTCAGGAGCCTTAGGTTTGCCGCTAGAACTGTTAAAACAGACGCTTTTGGAATTTGAGATCGATTAACTTTATTAGTTTTACCGTGAATGCAATATTTCTTAATGTGGGTTTGCTATACTGAAATCTGTATGAAAGTTTTTTGGGAAATTGAAAATTAATTAATTGGAATTTGATTGAAAATTGTAAATTGTCCTTCGATATACTCAGGATCCTGAGCTTGTCGAATGGATAAATTGAAAATTAATTGACTGGGGGTGAGAAAAATGGCAAAAGATACTAAAGTCGGAAAAATAACTCATTATTACGACAAACTCGGAGTCGGGATTATTAAATTAGTAAAATCCTTAAAAGTCGGCCAGACAATTAAAGTCAGCGGCAAAACCAGCAATTTTGAACAATTAGTTTCTCAAATGCAGTTTGACCGTAAAGATATTCAGTCAGGCAAGAAAGGCCAGGAAGTCGGAGTAAAAATCAATTCCAAAGTCCGCCCCGGCGACGAAGTAACAATTATTTGACGAGCGGTTGTCAACCTGAGATAATTGGAAACAATTAAACAATAAATGGACAATCCCGCCGTCCCAATTCCATCGTTGTCACCCCAGCCCGCAGTTTTCCCTTCGGCCGAATCCCCACGTCGCCGCTGGTTTCTTTGGTCGGCAATAGGTTTAACCTTCTTGGTTCTTGGCATTGCCGTCGGCCTCTTCAGCGCCAAATTCTTAAACCAACCTTCAACTACATCTCAGCTTACGCCAATTCTTTCACCCACAGCTCAATCTCTAACACCAATTCCTACATCTGACCCCACCGCCGACTGGAAAACATATAACAACACTGAGTACAGCTACTCGCTTAAATACCCCCCAAACCTTACAGTTGGCGAAAATGGCATGAGTAGGGGTAACGTCCAAAAAGCAACAGCAGTTGTACTCTACGAAGACAAAACAGTTACTTTTGAATCACCGCGTTTTGCCGTTACAGTAAGATCCGATCCCGACAGCTTTGAGAACATTGTCCAAAAACACTACAAAAAAATTACTACCAACCTGTTATCTGAAACGGAAAAACAAACGGCTTCCAAAAATCTGGGATATCCGATTAGCGATAATCAAGTAGTTAGCCCAATTACCAAAACTTCTTTTAATACCATCTCATCATTCCAATATACAATTAAGGGTAGTACTGTTGACGACGGGGCGGCAGAATATGGTGTTCCTCAAGAAGAACACAAATATATCTGGTTTGAAGAAAATCAAAAGTTCTTTTTAATCTCCTTTACCAACACGAATACAATGAACCAAATCCTCTCCACGTTTCAGTTTACTAACTGACCCCATGATGGATGATATACTTAAATCATGACCAAAGACGACACCCTTCATGCCTGGAAAGAAAGCGCCGAAGGGAATCTCGCCATCGGAAAAGAAATGATTGAGGAGTATGCCTCATGGCTTATCAAACAATACTGACAGATACGCCAGAATCTTTAATCAAGCGATACCATGCCGTTCTTTCCCGGAATGGGGTGAATGTTGATCAGCTCATCCTTTTTGGCTCATACGCGAAAGGAACTGCTCGATATGACAGCGATGTTGATGTCTGTGTCGTATCCGACACGTTTGGGAAAAATAGGTTGGATGAGATGGTAAAACTCAAAAAACTCACTATTCCGGTGGATACCATCCTTGAACCATTTCCGTTTCACCCGGATGATCTTAATGACCGTTATAATCCGCTGGCAGCAGAGATCCGGTCATTCGGAAAGCGAATTGTATAGTTTGCCATTGACACCGATTCCAAAATGGACAACCCCGCCGCCCCAATTCCATCAATCCCGCTTCAGCCCGCCGTCGACAATTGTCGCCTCCGGGAACATGTCAGAGATATTTTAATAAACCATCGTAATTGATAAAGTCGAATAATTTAAAGGTTGTCGACACCATCAATCCGAATTTATTAGTAACTAAGAATGAGCCGATAATTATCATTAGGATTCCGCCGGTTATTTCAATCCCCCGGAAAACCGGTCGGAAGCGTTTAGCTTTTTCCGTTATTGAGGTAAATCCTGAAGCCACCAGCAAATAGGGAATGGCAAGACCTAGGGCAAAGACCATCAACAACAGCGTTCCCAAATAGGCGCTTTCTAAAGAAGAGGCCAGAAACAGAATACTACCCAAGACCGGTCCGATACAGGGTGTCCAGCCCAACCCGAAAGCTGTCCCAAATAAGAAAGAGGAAAGCGGCCGGCCCGGCCGTAACTTTTTCGGCAGGGGAAAGGTAAAAGAGTATTGGAAAACCGGATGATTGAGTAGTCCGGTGGTCATCAGGCCAAAGAAAATAATAAACAGCCCGCCAATTTTCTGAAGGATTGGTCGATATTGGCTTAGCTCTTTTCCTCCGATGCCGAAAACTCCTCCCAATAAAATAAAGATCAGCATAAAACCGGAAACAAACAAGAAGGCATTTCTTAAAGAATGTTTTTTTGATGATCCGCTGATAAATCCCAAAAATCCCGGAACAGTCGGTAAGGTGCAGGGGGCGAAAAACATTAAAAAGCCAGCCAAGAAAGCGGAGGGGATTAGAAATAGATTCATAAATTGATTATACAGATAAGTTGACAAAAAAGAGGACAGGCGGTAAGATTATATTCGAAGATTTGAATATTATGAGATATAAAATCATAGGAATGGGGTTGGTCATTATTGCCGGAATATTTATTTGGCAGGGAATTTTAATATTATCGCCTAAGCAAGTTACTGTTTCTGACCAAAAACAGGCGGGAGAAGTCTCGGTTGAAGCAAATTATTCGGCCGGAAAGTCAGATGAAGACAAAATTGTCTTTGAAGTTTCTTTAAATACCCACTCGGTTGATTTGGACGGGATTGATTTCCAAAAAACAGTGTTGATGCAAAAAGACGGCCAAACATCTACTCCGTTGGCAGTAGAAATTTCCGGTTCCGGTTTACCCGCCGAAGCTTCAGCGAAGGCGGGCCATCACCGCTGGGCCTCCGTAAAATTTAATCGGGTATCTCCTCCGCTAAAAATAATTTTTCTGGGAACTCCCGAGATCGCTCAACAGGAGTTTATGTTTGACGAATTAAAGTGATAAACGAAGCAAAATTTTTTTCATTGGCAATTGGACTGGCGGCTACGGCGGGACTATTTTTATTTTATGCCTTGACGATGCGGCTCTTGGCCGGATCTTGGGACGCGGTCTGGTGGCAATTCCGGGGATTATGGCATTTAATGCTGCCTCTGATTGTTGGTTTTGGCGTTCAAATCGGCCTGTTTAGCTATATCAAATTTTTATCTCATTCCACCGCTAACAAAATAGTCGCCGCCTCCTCTGCCACTTCCACCGTTTCTATGGTCGCCTGCTGCGCCCACCATCTCACTGACGTAGTTCCCATTCTCGGTCTTTCCGCCTTGTCCGTTTGGTTAACCGCCTACCAGCGTCCGCTGCTTCTAATCGGAATCCTCTCCAATCTTACCGGCATCATCTATATGTGGAAGACAAAAAATCAATTGCGGCAGTTTGACAAACTAAAAGCTGTGTAATACCCTTGTGTATATGTTGCAACGGACACAGCTGATGCTGGATGAACAGACCAAAAACGACCTGTTGTATTTATCGCTGGCCACCAATAGGTCAATGTCGAGTTTGGCGCGGGAGTTTGTGGTAGAAAAAGTCAAAACAGAAAAGAAGAAGGTGGCCAGAGCCAGGCGGTCCCAAGCTAGCGGAGTCGAAATTTTACTGAAAATGGCCGAAAGCGCCAAAAAGCTGGGATTAAGCGGGCCAAGAGATCTTTCCCTTAATCACGACTATTATCTTTACGGCGCTCCGAAGAAAGAGATCAAAACCGCCTTTACTTTCGACGACCATTTTGAGCAAATGGGATTTAAGATTCTAGGGTAAACAATCCCTCTTGACAAACAGAAGTTCACCCTGATAATATTCAACAAATCGAATATTATTAAATATGTACTCTCAAATCTTCCAGCTCCATGCCGATTATTATTCAGCTTTGGCAAATCCCAAACGGCTGGAGATCGTTCATTTATTGCGCGACCAGGAAATGTCAGTCAACCAAATGGTAGATATGCTCGGTCTGCCCCAGGCTAATTTAAGCCAACACTTGATGGTTTTAAGAGAGTTCCGTTTAGTAACTACAAGAAAAGCCGGCACAAATATTTATTATAAATTGTCGCATAAGAATATTTTCAAATCCTCCGATCTTGTCCGCGAAATGCTAATCGGTCAGAACCGGGGAGACGAAAAACTGACAGAAGAGCTAAGATTAAAAATGTCAGATATGGTACCCTTGGTCCGCGACCCGGTTTGCGGGATGAGGTTATCGCCAAAAACAGCCGGAAGAGCTTTAAGGCATATTGGTAAAACATATTATTTTTGCGCCGAAGGGTGTAAAGATAAATTTGAAAAAAAATTAAAAATAAATTGCTAAATTGCTATATTGCTGATTGATTGCAGACCGATCAATTAACAATCTAACAATCTAACAATCTAACAATTTTTGATATTTATGAAACCGAGTAAGCTAGTCATTACGATCTCTATATTAACGTTGACAATTTTGGGGTTTGGAATATTTCTCCTTTCACGTCCAATCGGAGTGGAAGTGGAAAAATCTGATCAGGCTAAGGCTGAAGCCGGGGAAACCAATTACGATTGGGGAGAAATTAAAATCAATGGCGGGAACGCGGAGAAAGTGTTTTTAATTAAAAACACCGGTACCGGACCATTAATACTTTCCAGCGTTTCTACCTCTTGCATGTGTACCACCGCTCAGGTCATAATCAACGGGAAGGAAAGTCCTTTTTTCGGGATGCACCAAAAGTCATCTTGGATGGGAGAAGTTTCAGCCGGAAGAGAAGCAGAGTTAAAAATAGTATTTGACCCAGCCTTTCACGGTCCATCCGGAGTAGGCGTGATGACAAGGCAAATCGAAGTGGCGACAAATGATAAAAATAATCCTAAACTGGAATTTACGCTGAAAGGAAACGTGGTAAAATGAAATCATCAAAACAAATTTTGTTTAAAAGAAAACGAGGCCGTCTGACAAAGTTTTTTAAGAAATTGGTCCCCCTATGGTTGGTAATTATATTTACGATTGACTCCCTGGCATTGGGAGCGTTGACCGATCAGTTGATCATGAGACGTCAAGTAAACCGTTTGCAGCGGCAGTTGTTGGAAGTTAAGAATCCCGAGCTTCTGGTCAAAGAGGCTACCGCTCGAGTTCTTCCTTCCGGCGGTTATACTACATCGTTAAAATGGGGAGATATCGGTAAAAAACTGATAGACTCCGGCGCTATTGATGCTGAAAAGTTTAAACAAATCCATAAATCAGACATCGATGGCCGAGCAGATCTTGATATTCTTGACGGCAATTCCAATAAATCAATTGCTATTAACGAGAACAATTCCCGTTTGGTAGTTAATCTGTTGTGGGCTCTCGGTTTGGTTAATAAAAGTAAGGTTCTTGACGAAGGTCCGATGAAATCCGGCGGCACTGATGCCGGAAATTTTGCCAGTACCGGTGGTTGGACGCTGGGAACCAAGCCGGCAATGGAGCTTTATTCTTCACAAGAAATAATTCCATTGACCCCTGAGCAACAGGAATTAGTCAGGAAGATCGCGGAAAATATTTACCGCCCTTGTTGCGGAAACTCCGTTGCTTTTCCCGACTGCAATCACGGGATGGCGGCATTGGCTTATATTGAGTTGGCGGTAGCCAGCGGTCTGACGGAAAATCAGATATATAAAGATATTTTAGCCATGAACTCTTTTTGGTTTCCCGATACTTATATTGAAATGGCAGTTTATTTTCAAAAACAGCAGGGGTTAACCTGGAATAAAGTTGACCCCAAAGTAGCCTTATCCAAAGATTATTCTTCTGCCCAAGGTGCAGCCCGGATAAACCAAGCCGTTCAGGGTGTCCCGGGTATTCAAAGCCGCGGCGGCTCCTGCGGAGCCTAAAATGGATCCCTTCGTCACTATCTCCTTTTTAGCCGCGTTTGTCGCCGGTATGGTGGCTCTTTTTGCTCCGTGCTGTATTACTTATTTACTTCCGGCGTATTTCGGGAATATTTTCCGCGAACGCCGCCGGGTGTTGTTAATGACTTTTGTTTATTCGCTGGGGATTTTTTCCGTCATGTTGCCGGTGGTTTTGGGAGCCAAGGCTTTGTCAATGTTTTTTTTCCGGCTTCATGACCAGACTTATTATCTGGGCGGTATTTTCTTATTAATTTTGGCCGGACTGGCCTTGTTGGGGATTAAGTTGCCGATGATCGATTTGCACCGGAAGAGCACCGGAAAGGTTGATGTTTGGTCCAGCTATACACTTGGCTTATTCTCCGGTATTACCAGCTCATGTTGCGCGCCGGTTTTAATAGGAGTGATGACTCTATCAACTTTGTCTCCGACAATATTAATGTCTTTAGGGGTGGGGATATTTTATGTTCTTGGAATGGTAGCTCCGCTTTATCTGGCATCAGCTTTCATTGACAGCCGCAATATTCTTGACCGGCCTGTTATGAGAAAGTCTATTGGGGTGATCAATTTATTCGGAAAGCAATACGATATATTAGTTTCTAATATAGTGGCTTCAGGAGTTTTTCTAATTACCGGTTTGGCAACTATTTCCATGACAAGGTTGGGATTGCTGGGAATGGATTCCGGCCAATCAGAATCCACAAAATTAATTCAAAATGTGGCTTTTCAGGTATCGGATATTGCTAAAGGAATTCCGGGTCTTAATTTTATTTTTTTGGCAGTCATAATTTTATTCGCGATCAAATTATTTAAGATAGGGAAAAAATGACTAAAAAAGTTATTTACACTTGTCCCATGCATCCGGAAATTGTTTCGGATCATCCCGGTAAATGCCCCAAATGCGGAGGAATGGACTTGGTCCCGCAGCATGAGACCCATGGGGCTCATGCGCCTCATGCGCCTCATGATCATGCCGCCATGATGGCTGGTCCACAAGTTGCGGGAGATTTCTTGAGACGGTTTTTCATCGTAACATTTCTGCTGGTGCCATTAGTGATGACGAGCGAATTGGGCATTAAGTTTTTGGGAATGCCTGATTTCGCTGGTCGGAATTATGTAGAATTTGCCGTTGCCACCGCGATTTTTTACTTTGGCTTGGTGTTCTTTCAACACGCCCGCCACGAATGGATGGCCAGAAAATATGGCATGATGACTTTAGTATCATTGGCCGTCGGCGCCGGATATTTGTTTTCAGCCGCGTCAACATTTATTCCGGGAATCAATACGGAGTTTTATTTAGAAATATCCACCTTAATTTGGGTGCTGTTGTTTGGCCATTTTTTGGAAGCCAAGTCGTCTTCGGCCGCCGGCGATGCTCTTAAGGAAGTGGCGAAACTCCTGCCGAAACAAGCGCACAAGATAGAAAAGCAGGAATCAGGAAGCAGGAATCAGGAAGCAGGAATTACAGATGTTGATATCGAGGAATTAAAGGTGGGGGATGTGGTGTTGGTTAAGCCGGGGGAGAAGGTCCCGGCCGACGGAGTTATTGCTAAAGGCGCGGCCAGCTTTAATGAATCTCATATTAGCGGCGAGTCGAGGCCAATCTCTAAAAAATCCGGGGACAGGGTTGTGGCAGGCGCGATTTGTCTGGATAGTTCGGTTGAAATCAGGTTAGACAAGGTCGGAGAGAATTCCACCATCGGCCAGATTAAAAACCTGATCGCGCAGGCTCAGCAGACTAAACCCACTACTCAAAAAATTGCCGATAAAGCCGCCGGGATTTTGACATTTACCGCTTTGGGAGTAAGCTTGATGGCGATTTCATATTGGCCTCTGTTTGGCGGCCAATCATTTGTTTTTGGTCTGACTTTGGCGATTACGGTTTTGGTGATTGCTTGTCCCCATGCTTTGGGATTGGCGATTCCGACAGTCTCAACAATTGCCACCACTTTGGCGGTGAAAAACGGGGTTTTCCTCAAGGATCTTGCTAAATTGGAAGTGATTAAAAAAGCCACCTATGTAATTTTTGACAAAACCGGCACTTTGACAAAGGGAGAGTTTGGAGTGACTGATATCGTGTCTGTAAAAAGGCCTGGCCCCGCCAGCTGGCGGGGCCAGGCCTTAATACTACAAATTGCCGCCTCTCTGGAATTTCACTCTTCTCATGTCATCGGCCTATCTATCGTCAAATACGCCAAACAAAAAGGTACATCGCTCCAGCCGGTCATCAATTTTAAAAATCTGGCCGGCAAAGGAATTGAAGGCAAAATCGGTAAAACCAAATATTTTGTCGGTAGCCCAAGCTTTATCTTTTCCCGTCATCCCGAGCGAAGTCGAGGGATCCCGTCAGAACAAGATAAAACCATAGTCTTTATTGCTGACGAGAATAATATTCTCGGTTCAATTACCCTTTCCGACCAAATCAAACAGGAGTCTATTTCCGCTGTCAATAATTTGCATAAGCTTGGAGTCAAGGCCGCCATGGTCACCGGGGATAACCGTCAGGTGGCCGAAAGCGTTGGCAAGCAGTTGGGAATGGATACTGTTTTTGCGGAAGTCCTGCCGGCAGACAAATATAAATATGTCAGAGAATTGCAGGGCAAAGGTGAAATAGTGGTAATGGTGGGAGACGGAGTCAATGACGCTCCGGCCTTAAAGCAGGCGAATGTCGGGGTGGCGATTGGAGCAGGTACAGATGTTGCCGTCGAGGCCGGGGACGTGGTCTTAACCCGTAGTAACCCGGAGGATGTGGCTAAGTTGATAGTTTTGTCGCGGAAAGTTTACCGTAAAATGATAGAAAATTTGTTGTGGGCGACAGGTTATAACGTTTTGGCAATTCCGGCCGCCGCCGGCCTATTTATTCCATGGGGCTTTCAGCTAACTCCGGGAATAGGGGCGTTTCTGATGAGCCTGTCTTCGGTGATTGTGGTTGTTAACGCTATGTCCTTAAAAAAAGTCAAACTTGATATTTGAGATTAATTTTTCCTATTGCATACAGATTTTTTTGATATATAATAATTGTCGTGCCAAGAAAAATAGCCGCCACTTCAGCCGTCAGCACCAAACCCAATCTTGAATTTAAAATTCAACAGTTGAGGCTGGATAAAATTATTTATTCACTGGAAGCTATTTTGGTAATACTGGTAGTATTTATGGCCCTAATGTTCTATCCGGTCCTTTATCAGTTTTTGCCAAATATTCCGGCTAATTTGCCTTTAGTTTTGTTGGCAGTCGGGGTTGGTTTCTCCTTTTTCGTTTTAATCGGGAATATTTTTAGATTGTTCAAAATCTCCAAGCTGGAAAAAGAACTGATTTAGATCCACCTTTCCGTCGGGGGTAAAACCGACTCCTTCCGACAACAGTTTTTTCTTTTGAACATCTGGTCCTCCGAAGGCGTATCCGGGGGCCAAAGAACCATCGGAAAAAACTATCCGGTGGCATGGGACTTGATTGTCCCGATTGGCGTGCAAAGCATGGCCGACTCGGCGGGCGTTGCGGGTTGAAATGGCCTTGGCAATCGTTCCATAGGTAGTTACTTTGCCTTTTGGGACTTTAGAAGCCAGAGCGTAGACTTGTTGAAAAAAAGTCATAGTGGATTAATCCTTTTCGAGGAAGTCCCAAATCGGAGACCCTGTTTCATCAGATGCATTTTTACGGGAGTTATATATTCTTTCATATTCTCCTATTTTTTCTACCTTACCATTTTTATGAACAATAAAGTACCAATAGTGATTGTTAATACATCCGGAGGGACAATCGCCGGATCCCTGCCAAAACATTAATTTCCATCCTAAGTCAGCCTCTTTAGCCGAAATGTTCATTGATTTACCAATAATATCTGAAGTTTTTTTGATATCTTTTACTTTTGGATAGGCAATTTTGACTCGTATAATTGCTTCTTCTTCACTATTTAACGTCTTGGGCAGTGATCCATCTTGGGTGCATTTGAGAGTCGATGCCGGGCAATCGCTAGCTTTAGAATTTGGACATGGACCGAAACTAATAGATATAGTTGTGAACTTATAACCATCAGGGCAAGCACAGCTAACAGGACTTAGCGCAGTATTTTGATACTCCGTATCTATCGTACATAGTGTTTGAGTTTTGTCTTTTGGCCCCAAATTGTCTTCAGCAAAGTTAATCCCGCAAATTGAGTTTATCTTGCTATTTGTATAGGACTGGCCCATTTTTGGGACTGGTAAACAGACTCCGTTTGAGGCACCAGCGGGGACGACGCAAGAGGAATTTCTCGGACACGATTCATCCCAAATGCTAGTGCAAGTCCTGCATTTCTCGGTAGGGGCTTGAGGAATATTTATCCATTTTCCTATTTTGGGGTTTTTATAGATTAAAAAACCGGTTATGCCAAACAGAATCAAAATTAGAATTCCAAAGCCGATAATCTTTGTGCGGTTCATGTTGAATTTAGTATACTATTTTTATAGTTCCCCAACTCAAGATTCATCATTATTTACCGTCAATTAACTTGAGTTCTCATCGGTCTCCCAACTCGAGGTCGGGATCCCTCCAGAATTACGAAACCTACTCCATGGTTTTTTCAGGACCTTTATTGCGGAATTCTTTAACAAAATTAACAATTTTGTTTTCGTTTACATCGTTCAATTTCAGCAATTTTGTCCAGGCTGTCAGGGCGATTGGAGTATCCAGATTTAGTCGGGGGACCACAATTAATCTGTCCATTCCGGTTTTTTTAGTAACTTGTTTGATTTCTTCAATTATTTTTTGACATTCAGGAATATTTTCCCATTCAGAAACACTGTCGGTTTTGACATCTGCGCTATCTGTGGACGGAATTTCCTCATGTGCCTCTTCCGTCTCATGGGCATAGGCTTGTTTTATCATTGTTTCTTGTTTCTTGCTTATTGTTTCTTTTCCGCAGTTGTACGAAATCACGATGTATCCGTGTTCAAGCGAATGTATTAAATTTCCGTCTGGAAGGACCTTGCTGTATATCCCCGGTTTTTCCCATTGGGCGTAGTGGGGCCCTGAAGTAGGCGGATTGCTGTTATATTTCTCGGCGGTTCCGGCAGGGACATGATTGCGGCCCTGATCGGGGAGCATTTCTATTCCCTCAATTGCTTTTGGTTTTCGGCTAAGGACAAATATCCCGCCGGCTGTGATTAAAACAGACAGAAGAATAAAGCTTAATTTTTTAAGGAGATTGTCCATCTATTCTTTTAACATTGAATCTATTACTGATTTGATTTGCTCCGGACGGACTGTGCCGGTTATGGTTTTAGTTTTTCCGGTTTTGGTATCGATAATTACACTGCTGGGGGTGACTCCGACTCCGGATTTAATTCCCTGATCATAATCATCAGCGATTTTTTGAGTGAATTTTCCGCTTGACAAACAGTTCTTAAATTTATTTTCATTCAGGCCGATTTGAACCGCCAGTCTCGGAAGTTCGTCAGGGTTTAAGCCGTTATTTGATGGAGTAACCTCAAAAATTTTGTCGACGAATTTCCAAAAATCAGAGGGACCGCCCGAGTCTTGAGCGCACTCGGTCGCTTCAGCCTCTTTTCTGGCTTTGGGATGAATATCCAGGGGAAAGTGCCGGTAGACCAATGCTAAATTGTCTTTGTATTCTTCTAAAATTTGCTTAGTGGTAGGGTGAAAAAGCTTGCAGAACGGGCATTCGAGGTCAGAATATACGATAAACAACAACCTGGAATTCCGGTTTCCTAAAACATGATCGGCGTCATTTAGTGGCCGAGCGGAAATATTATCTTCAGGAGCAACTGGAGCATTATTGGCTATTTGGGGGGATTGGGATCCGGATTTTTTTAGATAGCGGACTTCAGTAAATAGGGTTCCGATTAGAAAAGCAGCGACAACCAAGAGCGCGATTAAAATATTTTTGTTTCCGGAGGATTCTTTCATAGCGTCACTTAGGTTAACTGAAACTTGACCGGTTGTCAATCAAGGCCGGCGGCATTTAACAGTTTGGCTTTTCCCTGAGGCTGAATTGAATCGTTTATTCCCCCGGCTTTAACTAAAACAGCACTGAAGTTGTCGAAATATACAATTTTCCAGTCCTGATGAGTTTGGATCATTTGTCGCCATTTAATAAACCAAGGGGTAGAGTCAGTAACGGCCGCGAATATCCATTGGATATCGTAACCGGCAGTGATCCTGTCCCAAACATCTTTATTCTCCTGCATCGGGATATAGGTTTTTTGGAAAAATCCAACCGGAAATGCTTCCGGCCGGCCGTCAACAAAAGTTTTATGTTTGGGAATAGCCCATTCCAGGAAACTTCCGATATCGTAATTGTTCCACATTGGACCCTGAAGATTATTTTGTTTAACAAATTCAACGGCTGGTTCATGACGGGAATCGGCAGATTGATTTATCGGCGGAAGTTTGGCGTAGGCAAGAGGAACGGGATTGATAAATGCTGCTAGGAATAAGAAACTAATTGTCAGTGTCGGGATATAGGCGTGATAAGGCCAGGCCTTGCTACGCAAGGCCTGGCCTTTAAAGACACTAGTAGCTAACGGAGTCAATACTACTGGCGCGACCAGCGCGAAAAACGGCAAGTGGCGGACGGCGATCAGAGGAAAAAGGCTAAAGGTTAAAAAGGTTAATATGTGAAAAGGATTCTTTTTGGCAGAGGAAAAAAGAAACAGTCCAATAGTTACGATCAGAATTATGGTGTAAATCCAATATTCCGGTTGAGGTTTAAATGCCGAAAGGAAAAATGGAGTCATGTTTTCGACAATGGTGTATCCATAGTCTTTGAGAATTGATAGGGGCATCAGGGCTCCGTTGAGGCCGGAAGGATTGAGGATGGTAATAAGGGTTGAAATGGCGGGGATGGCTAGAATGGTTGAAGTAGCCGGAATGACTATAGTTTGATAAGGCCTGGCCTTAGCGTACGCCAAGGCCAGGCCTTTCTTGATTAACGCAGAGAGGGACCATAGATAAATTAATATTAGCCCAAAAATAAACGATATATGAAGATTTACCCACAGAAGTATGATGATGGGTAATATATAAAATGTTATATAACATTTTATATTTGAGCGGGAGAGGATGAAAAAAACGAGGGAGAAAAATAGATAACCGAAAATTTCGGGACGTGTAGTTAGGCGGTCAGCCATCATCTGGATGGAGAGAAATACAAGGATGATTGAGATTGCTAGCCTGAAAAGGCCTGGCCTTTTTAAAAAGGCCAGGCCTTTATTGAAACCCAAAGCGTGATAAGCGGTAATTACAAACGTCAATCCCAGAACAAGCGTTTTGAAGATAATAATTCCGGAAAAGCCTGCCCATTCGTAAAGAAGGTAAAAAATTACTTCCGATCCCCAATGATGGTTTACAAACGGATAGTCGGGGTAAGTGTAAGTTAGGCAATTGGAATAAATAGCGCATTTTCTGTTTTCTCCGCCAGCGACAATCATTTCTCCCAATCTTAAATGCCGGCCTAAATCCTGCGTTATCGCCGATTCCTGGCGCAAAAGAAGCGATCCTAAAAATATTATGAAACTAAAAAATAAAAGAAGTTTTGTCCAATTCCGATTTTCCATTTGAGATTAAACCTTTCGGTTGACCATATATTCGGCAATCCCCTGCATATAATCTATGGCTTTTGAGTTGAGATCCAAACTTCTCAAGCCCGACGCGGTTTTGGCGGCTATGGCGGCGTAACCGCGGGCCAAATCATTTGAATATCTTAGCGAACCGCTGTCAATGATTGCTTGCTTGGCGTTGTCTAAATCTTTCCGTGAGGCTCCCAATTTCCCCCAAACTTTTCTGACCGCTTTTTGTTGTTTTGGAGTTCCGTTGTTAAAAACTTTCAAAACCAGCATGGTGCATTTGCCCTGGAGCAAATCGGAGTCGGCCGATTTACCGGTCTTTTCCGGAGTCCCGAATACTCCCAAAATATCGTCCTGTAGTTGAAACGCCACACCTCCGTCCATAGCATAATTATGAAGCACTTGGAGAGGTCTCCCTGATAACCCAGCCATCATGGCCCCGATTTTCAAGGGATTCTCATAAGTATAAATTGCGGTTTTGGCTTTATGTAAATTAATTACATCGTTTTCATCCCATTTCCCTAAAGTCTCCAGAGTAATATCGTAGGCCTGGCCATGCGCCGTATTCACAATCGCCCGCAGCATCTGGCGAATAACCTTTTTATCGGCAACGTCAGCCAATAAATCGAAGCCGGCGCAGAGAACGGCGTCTCCGATATTAACAGCCATTGAATTACCGTAATGAGGATTGTTGGTTTTGGCCTCATAATATTTATGGGTTGTCGGTCCGCCGCGGCGGATAATATCCCGGTCCATAAAATCGTCGTGCATCAGTAGGGCGGTATGGACCACTTCGACCGCCATGGCCGCCGTCCAAACAGAATCTGTAATTTCTGTCTTTCCAAGCAGGTATCCGTAATATACAAATGAGCCCCTGATGCGTTTGGCCGGACGCAGATTATGTTCTTGGGAGTGGAGGAGTAAATCTTTAACAACCGACTTTTGCCGTTGGTTAAATCCGAAATCAAGCTTAATTTCCTGATCGAAATATTTTGCTAGTCCTATATCAATCTGTGGAACGAATGCTTCCAATGTCGCCTTCGCCTTAAGCGCAAGATTTGTATGCATGAATGGAATTATACCCGACCACTTTTTAATTAGGCGATATGCGGACTAAGTTTTCGGAGGAGTGGGGAGCTCGTTCCGGTCTTGATTTTCGTCATATTCATATAGCTTATTTTCGTCTTCATCTAAAGTTTTCTTATGACTTCCGTCGCAATAGGGTTGATTTTTGGACAGCCCGCATTGGCAAATCCAAAACGACTGTCCGTCTTTGGACTTTATTTCCACAGGCCCTTTGGCATTATGCTGAACTAATCTTGGCATTTCAATTTCAAACTTATCTCATCTTGCAAAATTTGTCAAGAGTGATATATTCCTACTAAGTTACTAGGTGGAAGTTTATGACTCAAGATGTTCGTTACGCCTTAATATTTTTGGCAGAGATTGCAAAGAAATCTTATCAGGGGCCGATGACCGTCAAACAAGTTTCCGATAGCCACAGTTTGTCGCCTAAATTTTTAGAGCAGGTGGTCGGGAAATTACGGCAGGCCGGAGTTCTATGGGTTTCCCGCGGCCGCAACGGCGGATACGGCATAAATATTGGCAAGAGTCTTTCTTTGTCAGATATATATTTGGCGTTGGGAAGAAAGATAGACTTGATCTCTTGTCCTTTTCCTTCTGATTGCCATGGCGGAGCCGAATGCGTTCAAAAAGAAATTGAAGCCAAATTAGTCGGTATGGTCAACGACAGTCTGTCCGGATTGGGGGTGAGTCAAATTGCCATTTGAATTACCAAAATTACCATATTCTTTTGACGCTCTGGAACCGGTGATTGACGCCAAAACCATAGAAATTCATCACAATAAGCATCATGCAGCCTATGTTGCTAAATTAAATGACGCGGTTGCCAAACATCCGGAGTTGGGGAGTAAATCAGTTGAGGAATTATTGAAGGATATAAATAGTATCCCGGAAGATATCCGGACTGCCGTCAAAAATCACGGCGGCGGGCATGCTAACCATTCACTGTTTTGGACAATAATGACATCCAAAGGCGGGCAACCGTCAGAGGCTTTTGTTTCGGAGATAAATAAAGTTTTTGGCTCCGTCGATAAATTGACCGAGCTAATTATTGCCAACGGCATGGGCCAATTCGGGAGCGGTTGGAGCTGGCTGGTGGTGTCCGGCGGAAAGCTCAAGGCCTACGCCACTGCTAATCAAGATAATCCGCTGATGAACGGAGATAAGCCAATTCTCGGTGTTGATGTTTGGGAGCATGCTTATTATCTGAAATATCAGAACAAGAGAGACGAATATCTAAAGAGTTGGTGGAATGTTGTTAACTGGGAAACAGTAGAAAGGAATTGGGTCAATGCTAAAAATCGATAATATCCGCGTTTCGATTGATGGCAAAGAAGTTGTCAAAGGCGTTTCTCTTGAAATCCGTCCCGGTGAAATTCATGCTCTGATGGGGCCGAACGGCAGCGGGAAGTCATCGCTGGCGATGGCGTTGATGGGGCACCCAAAATACCAATTAAAAGTTCAAAGTGAAAAGTGTAAAATTGATTTAGACGGACGAGACTTAACTGATAAAACGCCGGATGAGAGGGCGAGAATGGGATTGTTTTTGGCCAGTCAGTACCCGGTGGGAGTCGGTGGAGTGACGGTGG
>Ga0209514_10000901_pt1 | contig 56100 bp, 57 predicted proteins | sample Subgrocontami58m_FD_187452 | JGI IMG/M metagenome (GOLD analysis project Ga0209514, IMG submission 187452) | Subsurface groundwater microbial communities from S. Glens Falls, New York, USA - GMW37 contaminated, 5.8 m (SPAdes) (version 3) | ecosystem: Environmental > Aquatic > Deep subsurface >... | reverse complement strand
CCTAAACCTGGTGTGGCAGGTTCGAATCCTGCTTGGGGCGCTTTTTATAGTTGTGCAGGATGAGAACCTAAGGGGATATGGGGAAAAAATTTCCCCGCGATTTCGAATCCCTGCCTGCCGGCAGGCTGCTTGGGGCGCCAGTTTTCGTTTCAAAACTTTCTTCAATGAAGAAAAACCGTAAAAACTTCCTATTAGAGGCCGTGCTTAAGATTCTTTCTGATTCTCCGCGCGCAAAATTGCTTGACGCGGGCTGCGGAGACGGGGATTATGCTAAGAGCTTAAAGGATTTAGGTTTTGACGTCACGGCCGGCGATATAGATTCAAAAAGATTTAAATATAGCGGCAGTGTCAATTTTCAATGCATTGATATAACTAAAAAGCTTCCCTTTGCTGACAACAGCTTTGATTATTGCTTATTCTTGGAAATTGTAGAGCATTTAACAAATCCCTACCAGGTCTTAGCAGAACTTCACCGGGTCATAAAACCGCAGGGTTTTCTGATATTGTCTACCCCTAATATTCTAAATCTAAGATCCAGGTTTCGTTATCTTTTCGAAGGCAGCTATGAGTATTTTCGCAAACCCATATTAGAGCAGGCAAAGAATCCCAGGGAAGTTATTTTCAATCTTCATATTGCTCCTTATAGGTATCACGAATTAGAATATCTGCTTTATAAAACCGGATTTAATGCGTCGAAAATTTTTTCCAGTGTTTATGAAGGCCGGGAATTATCTTTTCTTCTTCCTATAATAAGGTTACAGACTTGGCTTAAAGAATGCCGTTCAGCTAGTAAGTCTGGTCCGGATTTTCGCCGCCTGCACAAAATATTACTTTCGAAAGAACTCTTGTACGGAAGACACCTGATTGTAAAAGCAAACAAGTTATAATAAGCGATAAAAAGGGGTTTATGTACGATTTTCATTGTCATTCAATATTAAGCGATGGCGAACTCTTGCCGGCTGAGATTGCCCGCCGTTTTGAAGAAAAGGGCTATAAAGCAATTGCGATAACCGATCATGTTGATATGTCAAATATTGAGCATGTCACTGATTGCTTGTTGAAGTTTTGCTCTGCCTGGCCAAAGGAGGCCAAGTTAAAAGTTTTGCCCGGAGTAGAATTGACGCATATAGGTTTAAAAGAGTTTAAGCCGCTAGTAAATTTAGCCAGAAAAAAAGGTATTAAGGTTATTGTCGGACATGGAGAGACTTTGGTTGAACCCATAATCAAAGGAACTAACTCTGCCGCGCTTGAGGCAGGAGTGGATATCTTGGCCCACCCGGGGCTTATTAGTGCTAAAGATACGCAATTAGCTGTAAATAAAGGGGTACTGCTAGAGATAACTTCCCGAAAAGGGCACAGCCTCACCAATGGCCATGTTGCTAAAACGGCGAAACAATTCGGCGCAAAGCTCGTTTTGGATAACGATTCTCATCTTCCGACGGACATAATCTCTCCAAATGAGCTTATAGATGTTGGCTTGGGCGCAGGCCTGGACAAGTCAGATATAGACCAGATATACAAAAATTTAACTATATTCCTCGCAAAGAAATCCGCATAATTGCCTCCTTTTTAGGCCAGTTGCTATATCCAAGAAACCGCTTCCTTTTTGGCAAAAAATATGTAAAAAACCCTTGACAACTATAGGGTTATCTGATAATTTGAGTATAAGTAATTTTAGGATATCCATCAGGGATAACTTTAAATCTGGGTAAAAAGGAGGCTGAAGAAAATTAGGCCCGAAAGTTATCAATAATCTTGATGATATACATATATAAAGTTAATATTTAATAGTTATATTGTTAGGGTAATACCTAGCTAATTGATATAAAAGTATTCTTAAAGGAGGAAAACAAATGAGTAGACGCTTAATAATAGCTCTGGTAGCGATAGCGGGCGTTGCTTTGTTAGTCGGCCCGGTTTTCGCTGCGGTCCAGAACGTGAAAGTAAGCGGTGACGTAGAAGTTATGCCGTTGATTCGTAACAGTTTTGATTTGCAGAAAGCTACGGATACTAATTCAGAAAGTGGAATCCTGAGCTTCTTAAGACTAAGAGTCGATGCAGATCTGACTGATAACGTATCAGTCACCACAAGGTTCTTAAATGAAAGAGTATGGGGCCTTGAAGATAACGCAGCAACCCCTGCAATTACAAATCAATCCAACACCGACATATCCCTTGATTTAGCTTATGTTACCTTGAAGGAGTTTTTATATTCTCCTTTAACGTTAACCATAGGCCGTCAGGAATTGCATATGGGTTCAGAAATGATCGTTGGTGACCCGGATACGAACAATGCAGTTTCCACTGCATCAGCTTTAAGTGGCGTTGCAGCTGATTTAAGCAAGAGAAAATCATTTGATGCTTTCAGGGCAACTCTTGATTATTCTCCTTTAGTTGTTGATGCAATTTATGCGAAGATTAGAGAGACAAGCTCTAATAGCACAGCCAATATCCTAACAAATGATGATGATACTGATCTTTGGGGTATTGATGCTACATATGATTTGGGCGATAAGTACAGCAGCATGCTCGAAGCTTATTTTTATCAGAAGCTGACTCAAAAGAAAGCTTTCGCGTCTGCTACTATTTCCAACAAAACCGATACTGTTGATGTACTTGGTGGTAGGATTACGATGAAACCAGCTGAGAATGTAAGCGCCAGCTTTGAAGGTGCTTATCAGTTCGGAAAGCGCAATCCAAACACCGCTACGCTTCTTAAACCACAAGACAGAAGCGCATATGCTTTAGAAGGTGGTGTGACTTTGGCAATGCCAAAAGTCCGTTACACACCTACGCTTACTCTATTAGCTGCTTATTTTAGCGGTGAACCGAATAACAATAATCAAGGCACATACAAGCAGTGGGATCCGATGTATGAAAATCAGACATACGGTAATATTGCTAACGCATTATTAAACCAGACCAATATTAAGCTTGTTGGTTTAGTCGGTACTGCAAAACTTACTGATGACATTATGGCAAAAGTTGCTTTTAACTCTTATTGGTGGGCAAAGCGGTATAACACGCGGATTACCAATACCATTACATCGGTTCGCGGTGCTACGTTATACATCAACGGAAAAAGCTTCGTTGGTTCCGAGATCGATGCTATGCTTACCTATGATTATACTGAAGATGTCCAGTTTGGTTTGACCGCTGGTGCATTTATCCCAAGTAGCTTATTCGTATCAAATGTCGGCACTAGGGCAAAACACACAGCGTCTCAGTTGTTGGCTTCAATGTTAGTGAAATTCTAAGGATTCAGGTCCTTAGTTAGTGATTAAATCCCCGGTTTGTCGAAAGGCAAACCGGGGATTTGCTTTAATACCCCCCACAAGGTTCAATAATCCCTCAGGCACATAAACGGCATAACTTCAAATACTTACCTCCTTTTAAAAATAATTTAAAAAAAGCTTTATTTTTAGATTAAACTTACCTATAATAAAATTAATAAGAGAAATTTATTTGCGCCTGATATTTGTCTGTTACGCCTTTCGGTATACAGGTTAGGGTGTGTGATTTGTAATTCGCGGGCATCTATGTTTAAAAATGAAATATTCTAAAATTTATAACCGGATTGCGGACACATATTTTACCGGCGGAAAAGAACATCTGGCAAAAAAAGGAGAAAAGAATAATAAGGTTTATTTCTTTGTATCAATAATCCTTTTAAGCCTGGCTATATCTACTTCAATCTATTTCCTTTTCAACGCTCTTTCTAAGGAAAAAAGTGCAGTATACGCGCAGAAAAAGAGCTTATCGGTTTTAGGAAATATCCTGCCGCTAAAAATTGATTATAAATTCTTAGATACATCTGAGAATATTAAGAACATCTCGCTTGATTTGCCTAAAATAGATTTGGCTGATTATGACGCGCTGGAATTGAGGTTACGCGGTGACCCGGCTAAGGGTTTTGCTAATCTTGTAAAAATAGAGTTTGCAAGCAGCCGCAAAGAAAGAGAGGGGATTTACTTAAAAGGCATTGAATCGGCCTGGAAGACATTTAGAATTCCTTTGCGCCAGGTTCCTTCGTTAAAGAGTTTTTCCGATCTTGAGACAATAACCTTTGTTGTTGAAGGCTGGAATATAGATAAACCGCAAGGGTGTATTTTTATAGACAAAATAATGTTCGTTAAGGACACAAAAAAGCCATAATAAGTTTAATTATTAATTTAAAAGGAGAGGCAGAGAAATGGACATAATCGCAATTACGAACCAAAAGGGCGGTTGCGGTAAAACAACAACAGCTATCAACCTTTCTGCGGCGCTAAGCCTGAATCAGAAAAGAGTCTTATTGATTGATTTGGATCCCCAGGCGCATGCAACGGGCGGTTTAAATATTGAAAGTGAAAAAACTATCTATGATTGTTTGAGTAATTACGCAAAACCTAGGCTTAAGATTAAAGAGGTGGTTTTGAAGACTCCGGAAGGTTTCTCAATCGCCCCTTCAAGCCTTCTTTTAAGCACCCTGGAGCAGGAAATGGCAGATGAAATAGGCAGAGAAGGCCGCCTGGATGCCTCTTTAAGCGATTTAGAAGGTTATGATTACTGCATTATAGATTGTCCGCCCAACTTAGGGATTTTGACTATTAACGCAATCCGCGCCGCGAATAAGGTAATAATACCCGTAGAAATGAGCCGTTTTTCCCTTGATGGGCTGAGCCACTTGAGCCGGATAATGGACTTGGTCGAGACCAGATTGAATCACACTGTTGATTACAAAGTTCTGGTTACGATCTTTGATTCCAGGCTCAAGTATTCTTTTGATATACTTTCGAATATTAAGGATAAATTCAGAGATAATTTATTCAATACAATAGTTCATGTTAACGTGAAGCTGAAAGAAGCGGCAGGCTCAGGCGTAAGCGTATTCAAATTTGATAAATATTGCCGTGGTAGCAAAGATTATTTTTCGCTTGCGCGCGAAATAATTTCAGTGCCTGAATATTCAAGCCGGCCTATGCCGCAAGCTACGACAAACAGGATTGCCGATTTGATAGAGAAAGAGGTTAACGAAATTATCGAGGCTGAATTTAAGCTCTATGCGCCTGACGCTAAAGAAGTATACGTAGCCGGAGATTTCAATGAATGGACGCCTGATGAAAATACACGCTTTGTGCAGGATAGGGATGGTATTTGGAAAAAGAGCCTTAAATTAAGGCCCGGACGGTATCGCTATCGTTTTGTAGTTGACGGAAAATGGCAGGAGGACCCTGCTAATCCTGTTTGGGAAATAAATCATTTCGGCGAACCGGATTCTCTCTTGGATCTGAAATAAGCGTTATATACTTTTGCTAGACGCTAATCGCTATCCGCTAATCGCTTAATTAATGGAAACTATTTCTGCTATTAAAAAAAGGCGCAGCGTCAGAAAATTCCGCGACGATTCTATCTCAAAAGAGGCAATATTAAAGATCCTTGATTGCGCCAGGTTTGCCCCTACCGCAAGAAATGTCCAGCCCTGGGATTTCATAGTAGTAACTGACCTAGAGACAAGAAAGAGGTTCTCATCCTTAGCGGTCAACGCGCCCTTTATTAAAGAAGCGCCTGTGTGCATTGTCATAATCTGTCAAGATACTAAATATTACCTTGAGGATGGCTGTGCGGCAACCGAAAATTTGTTGTTGGCAGCTACGGATTTAGGTTTAAGCGCTTGCTGGGTCGCGGGAGACAAAAAGGAATACAGCCAGGATATTTTAAATTTACTGTCCGTACCCCCCGGACACAAGCTTGTAAGTATGGTTGCTTTAGGAATTGCTGACGCAGGCAGCGGGAATATTTTAAAAAAAGATTTGAAGCAAATGGTTCATTGGGAAAAATTCTAAGCGAGACCATAACTTATGGAGCAGCAACTGGCGACATAAGTTATTTGGTCGAACTTATCCCTCACCTTTTATCTATTAAAGTATTTTGGTATTATTTGAATACCTAAAAAGGTGAGGGATTCAATTCGCGCACAACAACTTACGTCACTAAAGCCTGTCTGTCTATAGGTTCCGTAAGTTGTGCGCTCATTGAAAAGGAGGGTTAAGGTGATAGCGAAATTATTTAAAAAACTAAAAAAGCGGTTAAAACCCAAAAGAAAAATTACGGCTAAAAAAAGAAAAAAAACTGCGTTAAAGAAAAAGACAGCCAAGCGAAAACCAAAATTATCGAGAAGGCCTTTAAAGAGGCGCGCATCAGCTAAATCAAAAAAACCTCGGTCCAAAACAAAGCGCATAAAGAAAACTAAGAAACAGATTGCTAAAGGCGCGTACGTGCCGTCTGCCTCAGAGGAGCTTATGGGTGAAATCACGCATTATTTCCCTAAGGTTTCGGCTGCAGTTTTTGTCGTTTCTAGTTCTGGGCTGAAAGTCGGCGATACAATAAAAATAGTTGGCCATACAACTAATTTTACGCAACAAGTGGGTTCTATGCAGATTGACCGTAAAACGATAGAAGCGGCTCAAAAAGGTGATGAGATCGGACTGGCAACCAAGATGCGCGTAAGAAGGAAGGATAAAGTATACAGGATAAAGTAGCAAGTAGAGGGTAGCAAGTAGCGAGATGTTGAAAAAACCAATAAAAAGTGTTGAAGATTTTGAAGTTTACCAGAAAGCTGTTAAGTTATTTGATGCTTTTTTAGAAGAAGATTTACCTATATTGAAACAGAACTTTGCCGGTAGGGCTTTAGCAAATAATCAGCTAAGGAGCCTCGATTCTATCTGTGCTAATATGGAGGAAGGCTACGAGCGTAAAGCCGGTAAAGAGATTAAGAACTTCTTCAGAATATCTAAAGGTTCAACAGGAGAAGCAAGAGGCCGTTATAAAAGATTGAATAAAATCCTACCACAGGAGACAATTGATAAACGAGTAGCAGTATTAAATGAGATTAGGGCGATGCTTGAATCTTTGATTAACAAGTGGCAATAATTCTCTCTACTCTCTACTAGCTACTCGCTACCTTCTTAGATATTTATGTCTAATTTTATAAGGACTTGGAAGTATTATGATGTTAACGAACTGAAGAGCCATCTCCTGATAGTTGGCCAGTTATCTGCTGATTGTGCCAATTGTAAAGAAATGGGCATTGATTATCTTACTCAAAAGAAGTGTCCCCAGTGCAATAGCGAATTTAAGTATATTGCCACCCGCCAAAATGACGGCAAATTTCCCGGTTCTTTGATCAGGAGAATAGTAGAAAAACGCCAAGATTTGGAATTAATTGACTACTCGGATTTCAGGCTTGCTACAGAACGCAACAAGGCTCAGGAATTTTTCAAAATTTAAGCCCTTTGTCATAACCCCCTTCCAATAAACAAGATAAGAAAATTAAATAAATTTTTTAACCCCCTTGAAATTCCTTTAGCGATACTGTATACTTTTTGTACAATCGAAGTATATTAAAATCAACATGTGTTGGAGGATGAGCGAAATTAAGCCACGGCCTATGTAAAGACAATAATGAAAAACATAAGTGACTAAAATATTTGCCGCCGCAAAAGTTTTAAGTGTGGCGGTTTTTATTTGGGGCTAGCCAATTTATGAAAAACAAGAGCCTGAATAATGTTGTGAAAGGTCTTGCTGTCGTTAATGGCGTGGCAGCCGGGTTTACTTTGATTGACCGCAATTTGCGCATACGCTGGGTCAATGATACGCAAAAAAATTGGTTTAGTAATAATGGCAGCTTTGTCGGCAGCCATTGTTACGAAATTTATGAAAAGAGAAAGCACGCCTGCAGGGGTTGTCCTACTCTAAAAGCATTTAAGACCGGAGAAATTTGCGATGCCATCCGTACCGGAATAACGGTTAATGGCGAAAAACGTTATTTCCACGTTAGCGCAAATCCCATCAAAGATAAAAATAAAAAAGTCGTTAAAGTTCTGGAATTAGTCAAAGATATAAATGACCAGGTTAAGACCGGCTTGATCCAGAAGTCAAGAATTGACCGCCTTAAGGGCATATGCAGCAATCTCAAGGAAACTAACAAAAAATTAAAATCCGATATGGATAGGCTCAAATCAGTCAGCAAGGCTACCAAACAAGTAATAGATGATTTGGGCAAAAAATACAAAACCACCCTTAAGAAACTCAACTATACGAAAGAGGAATTACGTGACCTTTACCTGGTAAATAGGTCTATAAGCGGCAACGGCGATACCACAAAGACTATTTCTTTGATTACCAGGCTTGCCAAAAATATCCTTCACGCCGACGTTGTTACCGTAAGGCTCGTAGATAATGAAAACAGGATATTAATACCTAAAGCAGCTATTGGCGTGAATAAAGGCCAATTGATGGATACGCCTTTAAAAATCGGACAGAGTTTTGAAGGCGTCGCAGCCAAGACCGGCAAGGTAATGGTGGTCAAAGACATGCAGGCGGATGATAGGACGGCATATCCTGAAAGTGTAAAGAATGAGAATTTTCATACCGCGATATTTGTGCCGGCGCTTTTTAACCGGCAGTGCCTGGCAGTTATAGGTGTAATTTACCGCCGGGTAAAAGAAGTAGCCGATGAGGAATTAGCGTTAATTAAGGCTTTTTCCAGCCAGGTAGCAGTGGCTATCCAGGAAACCGCCTATAGCGATGACGTGCACAAGAATTATTTTAACACCCTAAAAGCGCTTGTATTGGCAATGGAAGCAAGGGACCCTTATACCCGCGGCCATTCAGAGCGCGTAACTAAATATGCATTGGATATAGCGCGTAAACTTGCACTCCCCGAGAGTATGCTAAGCATAATTCAATTTGCCGGTACAGTTCATGATGTGGGAAAAATCGGAATTTCAGATTTGATTTTGAATAAACCCGGTAAGCTCACCGCGGCAGAGCGGGCGATTATAGAGCTGCATCCTATTAAGGGGGCGCAAATGCTTGAGCCGCTTAAATTTATAAGAACAGGCATTCCTCTGGTCCGCCACCATCATGAGCGTTATGACGGAGCAGGTTACCCGGACAGGATCCAGGGCGAGGAGATACCTTTAAGCGCAAGAATCCTAGCCTGCGCTGATTCGTTTGACGCCATGACTAGCGAGCGTCCCTACAGGCTCAAGAAAATGAGCATTCAGGAAGCGGTTTCGGAATTGAAGGCAAATTCCGGAACTCAATTCGACCCCAAAATCGTTTCCGTTTTTATTACCTTAATCAGGAAGGAAAAATACATTTAGAGTTTGTAAAATTTCGCGTTCGTTGACAAGATATGCGAATTATGATAATATTTTCTGGCAAATTTAAAACAGAATAAACCACAGATTGAAGGGAGAAGCATGAAATACAAATGCCAGATATGTCAACGCGAAGTTGATGATTTTGCCGCTATTTCTCACGTCAAAACCGAAGAGTATTTGATGGACCTGATCCTTAAGGATCATCCAGAGTGGCACGAAAAGAAACCCACCTGCTCTAAGTGCGTGGAATATTACCGCAAGCTTATAAAGGATTCTGAAATATAAAGTTATAATCTTTTGAGCCGGCTTGAATTTGCTCTAATTTTAGGTTATACTTTAAAAAGCCGATAAAGGTAAACCTAGAGAAATCTAGGGACATCTCGAAGGGTTGATTTTGCCTTTCGGGATCCCGGTGTTTCGCATGTTAGCGCCGGGGCAAAGCCGCAAACCTATAGCTGTTATTGCCCGAAATCAGCCTTGGGCTGAGAAGGCGGACAGTAAGGTGGTTGGGCTGCCGAAGGAAGTAGTTTCATCCTTTATCGGCTTTTTATTTTTAATACTAACGCTCTAATTTTAGAGCGTTTTTTTGTTTTTCATTGCCAGCGCCCTAAGCAGGTGATAAAATATTACAGAGTTTAAATTAGAGTACAGAATGCGGTGTTATCTTAAAATGAATTTTCTTGTGACTTGGTGACCAGTTTATTGGAGTCTAATTATGAACAAATCTTACGACGTAGTTGTTATCGGATCAGGCCCGGGAGGCTATGTTGCTGCCATAAGACTTGCCCAGTTGGGTAAGTCAGCGTGTATAGTTGAGCAAGGCCGGGAACGAATAGGCGGCGTATGTCTTAACGAAGGCTGTATTCCTACCAAAGCCCTAATAAACAGCGCCGGCATCTATGATTTGGTTAATGAGTCTTCGAGTTTAGGCCTGGATGTAAAAGTAAGTCCGCCGGACATGCCCAGGCTTCTTAGCTGCGCTTTAGATAATTCGTCTAAACTGCGTAGCGGCATAGAGTTTTTATTTAAGAAAAACAAAATTGACGTAATCCTCGGCAGGGCAAGTTTGGCCTCTAACACAATTGTTCAAGTTGAAGGGCAGGATTTATCGGCACAAAATATTATAATTGCCACAGGCTCCCGGCCAAAAGTGTTGACCGGGCTTGAACCTGACGGAATTCGAGTTTTAACCAGTAGCGATGTTTTTAAGCTTAAAGAGGTTCCAAAGAGCCTTCTGGTTATAGGCGCTGGCGCCATAGGTATTGAATTTGGTTCTTTGTTTAGTAGCCTGGGTTCAAAGGTCACTATAGTTGAAGCATTAAAGCAGGTCTTGCCGCTTGAGGATAAAGATGTCGCTTTAGAGGTTACAAAATACCTCAAAAAGAAAGGCATCGAAGTGCTTACGGCAAGCTTGATAGAAAAATTAGAAAAAAAGCCTTCCGGTTGCAGTGTTTCTATAAAAACAGAGTCTGGGAGTTTAAATAGGGAATTCGAATATTGTTTATTATCTATAGGCCGCTCTGCGAATATAGAAGGCTTAGGTCTGGAAAAGTGCAAAGTTTTGACGGAAAAAGGCTTTATAAAGGTAAATGAGCTATATCAAACAAGCGTTAATAATATTTATGCGGTTGGCGATTGCATAAATACTCCAATGCTCGCTCATATTGCTTCAGCTGAAGCAATCGTAGCGGCCGAGGCAATCGCGGGCAAAAATCCTAAGGCACTAGATTACGACAATATTCCCTCTGCAGTATATTCCGAGTTTCAAGTTGCCAGAGTCGGCTTGACTGAAAGCAGCGCGAGAGAAAAAGGCATGGATATAGTGGTTGGTAAGCTTCCTTTCAGGGCTTGCGGCAAGGCAGTTCTTTTGCATAAAGAAGAAGGATTCGTCAAGATTGTTAGCGATAAAAACTCCAGGATTATCGGAGTCCATATCGCAGGCCATCTCGCTAGCGAACTTATTCACGAATTCGTCCTTGCGAAAAGCGCTAATTTATCTCTTCGGGATATTGCCAATACTGTCCACAGCCATCCGACATTGTCTGAAATAGCTCAGGATGCGGCAAAAGCAGTATTTGATAAACCTATTCACGGTTAGTAGCTCGTAACTAGTAACAAGTAACGAGTAATCAAATGAAAAAAATAATAAAGGATTTCTATAATTTAGACGCCTGGCAGAAGGCTCATGAGCTTGTTTTAAAAGTTTATCTTAAGACTAAGGATTTTCCCAAGGAAGAGTTATATGGCATAACCAGCCAGATAAGGCGAGCTGCTTTTTCGATTAGCGCCAATATAGCCGAAGGTTTTAATCGCTATCACTATAACGATAAAATAAGATTCTATCATAATGCTAGAGGTTCAGTAAGTGAAGTCCAGAATTTCTTGTTTCTATCGAAAGAATTGCAGTTTTTAAACGAAGCAGACTTTAAACAACTATTTGACTTATGTGAGCAGGCCAATAAGTTGATTAATGGACTTATTCGTTCTATTGAAAAGCAAAAATAAAATTACCAGTTACGAGTTACCAGCTACTAGTTACTAAAATGAGTCATCCAGCTTGGCTTAAAGTAAAACTAAACGTTAATAATCACTACTATAAGATACAAGCTTTAAATCAAAGACTAGGCTTAAATACAGTCTGCGAACAGGCAGCCTGTCCAAATATCGGAATATGTTGGGCAAAATCAGAAGTAACGTACATATTATTAGGCAAAGATTGTACGCGCGGATGCAAATTTTGTAATGTTAAGAGAAACAAGCCGCTCCCGCCGGATATAAACGAACCGCAACTAATCGCAAAAGCCGTAAAAGAACTCAGGCTGAATTTTGTTGTCCTTACCAGCGTAACCAGGGATGACCTCCCGGACATGGGGCTTAAACAAATTCTGGAAACAATAAGCTTGGTAAAGAAGTCGAGTCCGGGCATAAAGATAGAAATTTTAATACCTGATTTTAGAAATTCCAAAGAACTATTGGAGATGGTCTCTAATTCGGATGTTGATGTAGCAGGACATAATATCGAAACCGTTAAGGCGCTTTACCCGAAATTGCGTCCAGATTTTGATTATGATACTTCTCTTGGAGTGCTGGAATCCTTGAAATCTTTCAATCCTTCCCTGGCAACAAAAAGCGCGCTTTTACTTGGCTTGGGTGAGAAAGAGGCAGAAGTTGTTAACACTATCAAGGATTTGCGGAGCGCGAAGGTGAATATCCTTTATTTGGGCCAGTATTTGTCGCCTACAAAAGAACATTGGCGGGTTGAGAAGTTTTATTCGCCGGAAGAATTTGAGTATTATAAATTAACGGCTAAATCTCTTGGTTTCAAAGCGGTAATTTCTGAGCCTTTAGCCCGCAGCTCTTGGAAAGCGAGAGAAGTTTACGAAAATTTTCTACTAACCGCTAATCGCTAAACCTGCCTACCGGCAGGTAGGCGCCATACACTAAAATGGATACTTACAAAGCAATAATTACAAGGCGTTCGATTCGTAAGTTTAGGCAAAAGTCTATACCTAGCGCAACATTAGATAAAATTTTAGAAAGCGCAAGGCTTTCGCCCAGCGCAGGTAATCTGCAACCCTGCGAATTTATAGTTGTTAACGAAGCAAAAGCAAAGGATGATCTGTTTTCTGCTCTAAAGTGGGCATTTTATATCGCGCCTAAAGGTAATCCCGGGATAGACGAAAGGCCGGTTACCTATATAATAACCATCGCCGATACCAGGAAAAGCGCTTCTTGGGGCCTGGTAGATTCTACTATTGCAATGGAAAATATGACCCTGGCTGCCTGGAGTTTTGGCGTGGGGTCTTGTTGGATGGGTGCGATTGATAAGGAAAGAATAAGGCAGATGTTTGCAATACCGTCAAACTATAGTGTTGAATTTGTCCTTGCCCTGGGTTATCCTAAGGAGAGGTCTGTTGTTGAGGCATATAAAGGTGAAGTCAAGTATTGGAAGGACGATAAGGGTGTGCTTCATGTGCCTAAGCGCAGTCTGAAAGATATAGTTCATAAAAACAGATTTTGAAAGTAGCAAGTAGAGGGTAGCAAGTAGCGAGATGTTGAAAAAACCAATAAAAAACGTTGAAGATTTTGAAGTTTACCAGAAAGCTGTTAAGTTATTCGATGCTTTTTTAGAAGAAGATTTGCTTATTTTGAAACAGAATTTCGCCGGTAGGGCCTTAGCAAATAATCAGCTAAGATGCCTTGATTCCATCTGTGCCAATATGGAGGAAGGCTACGAGCGTAAAGCCGGTAAAGAGATTAAGAACTTCTTTAGAATATCCAAAGGTTCAACAGGAGAAGCAAGGGGCCGTTATAAAAGATTAAATAAAATCCTACCACAGGAGACAATTGATAAACGAGTAGCAGTATTAAATGAGATTAGGGCGATGCTTGAATCTTTGATTAACAAGTGGCAATAATTCTCTCTACTCTCTACTAGCTACTCGCTACTTTGCTTTAAAAAAAGGAGGAAGAAACATGGATCGCAAAGAAGTACAGAAAAAATTAATAAAGCAACTCAAGGAATGGGAGCCGGAAATCCAGGAATTAAAAGCAGAGGCAATTAAAACTAAAGATGAGGTCAGGGAGGCTTTTCTTCGGGCACTGGATGATTATAAGAAGAAAGAAAAACAGCTGCTCTCAGAGCTTGAGGCATTTGAAACTGCTTCAGAAGAAGCCTTGAAAGATTTAGCCAACGGCTTAGAACAAGTCTTAAAAGACCTCAAAAAAACTTACGAAAAAATGGCGTCGCACTTTAAATAATTTTTTACTGGTGACGTTGTGACTTTGTGACATGGTGACTTCGTTATGATAGATGACGACTTAAGAGGTAAGGTTACAGTATCGTTTTACCGCAGCTCCGGCCCTGGCGGGCAGAGGAAGAACAAGAAGGCTACGGCTGTTCGATTGCGCCATACCATTACCGGCGTTACAGCCATAGCTACTGAACACCGTAATCAATCCGACAACCTGGAACTTGCCTTCCGCCGCTTAAGAGAAAAGCTTAAACAGTTATATAAACGGCCTAAGCCTCGTTTAGCTACTCATGCTTCCCTGGGGTCTGTTAATAAAAGGTTAGAGAAAAAGAAAATCCACTCTCAAAAAAAATCCTCGCGTAAAAGGTTCGGCTTAACAGAAGAATTAGATTAATTCCTTCCAATTTGATGTTCCCTTTAAAACTGCTGTCTATTTTAAGCCTCATCTTTTTATAACATACTGATTTATATATGTTTATAGCTTGTTAGATCAAGGCTTAAGCTTTGATTAAAATTTGATAGAGTTTAAATTAGTCAACACCCCGCCAGATCCGGGCATAACACTTAATAAAATATCCTAAAACATAATTATTGTTAATGCATGCTACTAAACAAGTTATAATCCAAAATTAAAATAGCAACTGAATTTTAATTACTTGGCATAGATAATGCTAGTATTAGATATACTAGGACAGTCTAGGACAGAGTGCGATAAACTTGGTAAATTATGAGTATTGAGTATCGAGTATTGTGTAAAAAGTGATATGGCTGATAAAATTCGGACTTTTAGGGATTTAAAGGTTTGGCAAAAAGGAATTGAGTTAGTTAAGGAAGTTTACAGTATAACTAAAGCTTTCCCTCAGGAAGAGCAATATGGAATTACCAGCCAAATGAAGAGATCTTCTGTGTCCATACCCTCAAACATCGCTGAAGGATTTAGGAGAAAATATAGTAAAGAACATAAGCAGTTTTTAAATATAGCCCTGGGTTCTTGTGCAGAATTAGAGACTCAGGTGGTAATTGCAAAGGAATTAAACTATATTAATGATAATCAGGAGCAAAAATTACTCGGTCTTATTAACTATATTTGTGCAATGTTAGTTAATTTAAACAAAAAAATTTAATGCTTGCTCAATACACAATACACAATACGCAATACTAGAATTATACGGAGGAATTATGGCAAATCACAATCACAGGATGACAATAACAGAGGTCGCTGATAGGATCGGCGTGACCTCAAAGACTATTGTCCGCTGGGAAAAGAACAAAAAAGTCAATATCCCCAAGCGCGATTGGCGCGGTTGGAGGGTTTATGACAAAGACGACCTTAAACGTTTAAAAGATTTTAAAGAGACCATTATCTACTTTGAGGAGGACGGCGATGGCGAGAATTCATAAGTTTTTAATTATTTTGGTTGCGACATTTGTGTTTATAAGCCCTGTTTGGGCAGCCGGGGAAAATACTGTAGCAGAAACAAAGCCCGCGGAAATGCCAAAACAGAACTTTAACCTGCCACAGGCGCCTGATCAGGCAAATGTGCCGGCTGTTAATCCCAATAACCCTACCCCTGACCAATTACTCCAGATTACCCAAGCAGACAATAAAGCAGAAGTGATAAATTTTACTGATTTGACCAATTACACCTTAGGTGCTGATGACGTAATACAGGTAGATGTTCAGCGTCATTCTGAATTTAGCGGGATATATCCTGTAAATAAAGATGGAAAAATTCAGTATAAGTTTGCCGGCGACATAGATGTTACAGGCCTAAATAAGAGAGAACTTGAACAGAAGATAAAAAAAACAATATCGACCTATATAATAAACCCTGATGTTACGGTTACAATTTTAGACTACAAAAGCAAGGTTATTTATGTTTTAGGCGAAGTGGCTCAGCCAGGCAAATATTTTATGCGTGCGGAATCAATGCCGGTCAGGGAAGCCGTTGTTTTAGCAGGCCTACCGACTCTTTCTTCAGCAATGCGCCGTTGCCGTTTGATATCTCCGGACAAATCAGGTAAGGCAAAGGTTAAATATGTAGATTTATATGCTTTGCTTTATGGAGGGGACTTAACTAAAAACGTAGATATGCATGCCGGAGATGTTTTGTATGTGCCGGCAACTGTAATGGCAAAAGTAATGCGGGTCATCAGTCCAGTTACAGCGCCTGTAGTTAGCGCGGGAGCTGCGGCAACTGGAACAAGCTCTACTAAGGCGGCGGTAAATACTCTATCTGGTACAACAGCAGGAAGATAATCGCTATATTTATAGGTTAGTTATAAATTCAATAAGGAGATAAAAAATATGGGAGTTCAAGAGTTCGTAAAAAAGCGTAATCCTATGGATTACTTAAAGATTTTCTTCAGGAGAAAGTGGCTGTTTATAACCCCTATTTTTATAGGTTTTGTCGTAAGTATTATGGCTGCTTTTTTACTTCCGCCGACTTATCGATCTTCTACGGTTATTATGGTTCAAGAAGGAAAATCCATTAATCCCTTGATGCAAGGCTTGGCGGTTGCAACTTCTACCGTGCAAAGAATGATTAATATAAGAGAGCAAATCTTAGGGTGGGATAGCCTGGTGGAATTGGCAAAAAAACTAAACCTGGATAAAGATGCGCGTTCACAAGCTGATTTTGAGAAACTTATTCTCACTTTAAGAAAAAGCATATTGGTTGGTATGCGCGGGCCTAATATAATCCAGATTTCATACTTTGGCAAAGAACCGGTTGTTACTCAAAAAGTAGCCAAAACTCTAACCGATATCTTGATTGAACAGAATATGCGTTCTCAGACCAAGGAAACTGATGTGGCAATTGAGTTTATTAAGGAACAACTTAAAGTATACAAAAGAAAAATTAAAGAGTCTGAAATTGCCCGGATGGAAGACCAGCTGAAAAAACTGCTTGTTGATTCAACCGAAGAACATCCTTTGGTCAAAGACTTGCGTAACAAGATTTCTGCAGCAAGGAAAGATCTTGGGCCGGCGGATGAGGAATTTTCTTCCGAGGCTCCGATGACAAGCCCTGCTTACCAAAAATTACAAGAAGAATTAGATCAAATGGTTAAAGAGCAAACCTCTGCCGTGGAAGAATCTCCGATTGTTGCGGAGAATACAGATTCCGAAGACCCGAATTCAAAAATATATAAATTGATGTTGATGGATAAGTTAGATTTAGTATTAGCCAGAGATATGCGTGTAAATGAAACTATCTACAATGTACTGCTCCAGAAACTTGAGACCGCAAAGATAACCCAGCGCCTGCAGACTTCAAAAGAAGGCACTCGTTACACGATTATTGACCCGCCAAGATTGCCCTTAAGCCCCTCAAAGCCGAATAAACTTTTAGTGATTTTCTTGGGGCTATTTTTCGGTTGCTGTGTAGGGGCAGGGTTGGTCTTGGGTAAAGAGTTTATGGATAATTCATTTTTAGATATCGAAGACGCCAAGGCTAATTTAGATCTGCCGATTTTGGGCGCGATATCGCGAATTACCACTCAAGAGGAAATTAATAAGGAAAAAGCGCGGCAGAAAAAAATCCTTACGGTAATGCTATTAAGCGGCGCCGCGCTTGTCATTATTACGATGCTAGTGTCGTTCTTTAGGTAGGAGCACACAGATGATAGCAAAGTCACAACGTCACAAAGTCACAACGTCACCAGTAAAGGAATAAAAGATGGAGAAAGGATATAAAAAATTAATAGTCTGGCAAAAAGCAGATGAATTAGCCCTTCAAGTCTATTTAGAGACAAAAAGTTTCCCCAAGGATGAAATCTATGGGATAACGTCTCAGCTAAGGCGAGCTGCCATTTCCGTTCCTACTAATATTGTTGAAGGTACTGGTAGACAGGGTAAGAACGAACTTAAGCACTTCGTAAATATAGCACTGGGTTCTTTGGTAGAAACTGAATATCTATTGGAATTTTGTTTTCGTCTTAAATATTTTAGTGAAGAGATTTATAGTAAACTTGAAAATTTAAGAAAAGACGTGGGAGGTTTACTTTGGAACTTCTACAAAAGCTTTTAACTTGTGACCTGGTGACTGGTGTCTTGGTGACCACAGGTCAGATTTGGGAGAAAAAAGATGTATAAAAAATTCTATGGATTTAATGAAAAACCCTTTAATACTACGCCGGACTCTAAATTCTTCTTTGCCAGCGGCAGGCATACAGAGGCTCTAAACAGCCTAATTTATGCCATAAGCGAAAGAAAAGGTTTTGTGGTAGTTACAGGAGAAATCGGAGCCGGAAAAACTACAGTCTGCCGGACACTTGTAAATAAATTAGATTCGAACACAAAACTGGCAATTATCACCAATACGCACTTGACCTGCAAAGAGCTGATTGCGCAGATTTTAGAGGAATTGGAAGTTGAATATAATCCCGGCACAAAACAAAAGCTGGTATCCCAACTTAATGACTATTTAATAAGTCAACTTGCTGAAGACGTTAACGTAGTTCTGATTATTGATGAGGCGCAGAATCTAAGCAAAAAAGTCCTGGAAGAGGTTAGGATGCTTTCTAATCTTGAGACTGAAAAAGAGAAGCTTATCCAGATTATCCTTATGGGCCAGCCTCAACTACGTAATAAATTAGAAAGCGCTCACTTAGAACAATTTAAGCAAAGAGTTGCGGTATATTATCATTTGCATGGATTGAGCCGTTCTGAAACTCAAAGCTATATTCAACACCGTCTAAGGCTGGTATCTTCTGAATCTTCGGAAATATTCACTCCCCGCGCCATAGATTTAATACACGAATATTCGCATGGAATTCCGCGCTTGATAAATCTAATTTGTGACAGCGCGCTTTTAAGCGGCTATGTTACAGATTCCCGGAAAATTACTGAAAATATCATTAAAGAAGTAATAAAAGAGAGGGATTTCAGGCATAGCTTCGAAGAACTTTCAGAAACGATAAAGCCTCAGATAAAAACCTTCTGCTGTCCGGATTGCGGAAAATACAATACCTGTGAAATTAAATGGGAACGCGGCAAGAAAAATGAGGAGCAGATTTGCTGTGTTCATTGTCATAGTTACGAGCATTGTCAGGATAGCGTTAAAAAAATTAAATTGAATTAAATACTATATTAGAGAATACGGAGGAGTAGATGGGTAAGATAACTGAAGCATTAAAGAAAGCAGCGCAAGAAAGATTGTCGCGCTTGGAAAAACTTGAAGAGAAGGCCCAGGTAAAGTATGAGTTTATTGCAAAAAAGACCGTGGAGTCTAAAATTGACCCCAGGGTAGTATCGTTTCATGACCCCAAATCAACAGTGGCAGAGCAATACAAGACTCTTCGTACCCATATCCAGGCTTTAGATTCTAAACAACCTTTGAAGGCGATCACCCTTACCAGCTCAACCCATTCCGAAGGCAAAACCATAACTTCTATTAATCTGGCAATTTCTATGGCTCACGATTTGGGTAAAAAGAAGATTTTGCTTGTTGATGCTGACCTGCGCCGCGCCAGTATCAGTAAATATTTGGGCATAAAGGCGGAAAATGGGCTTGCGAATCTAATCGCCAATGGCGCAAATATAGATGATGCGCTTCTTAATATAGGCATAGATAACCTTACGTTTCTACCGGCAGGAAAAATTCCTCATAATCCGGCAGAGCTTCTGGGTTCAGGAAAGTTAAAAACTCTATTAAACCAGCTAAAGGATAAATACGATTACATCATTTGGGATACTCCGCCGATTATACCCGTTACCGACGCCGGAGTGTTAGGGGCGCAAACCGATGGCGTAATAATGGTTGTTCAGGCTAACCGGACACAGCAGGGAGTTGTCAAACACGCAGAGAATCTTCTAAAGCAGGCGCATGCCAAGCTATTAGGCTACATTTTGACCAACGTCCAGTATCACATTCCTGCATACATATACAGGTATCTATGAGCCGGACACTTGACGCCCTAAGGGCTGCCCAAAAAGGCATAATATTAGACTCCCCGGAAAAGGAAATAAAGCCTGATGTTAAGGGCTATGTCGCTGATAATAATGAATCTAAGGCTAAATTCGGCTTGGTTGGAGTGCTTGTTCTATCACTGATATTCGCGATAGTTCTTACCGTTAATATTAAATTGTTTCTGGCGTTTAGAAACAGCGGCTCAAGGATTGAGGAGACGTTTAAAAAAATTGAAAGTATCGAAGCGGGCATAGCAAAGTTAAATTCTAAGCTCTTATTAACAAATTCAAAGATTGAGCAAAATTCAGATTCGATTTCAAGTTTAGCTGAAGCTAGCAAGGCACAAAAGAATCTGATCAGCGACCTGGATAAAACCAATGACGCCCTAACAAGGCGTTTGAGCGCTTTAGAAGCAAAAGTTGAACAATCTAACTAAGTAAAAAATTGTATTTAACATTATACCCAATACGGAAATTATGTTTAAAAAGATAAGGAATGAATTGCGATATTTAAAGTCAAGGATTCCGCAAAGATTTCTTATTCTCTTTTATAGGTTAATCGGCCAGCCGCGAATTCTCCATTTTAGATCAGATAATAATATAGCGATTTTAAAGGCTTTTGGGGCTGAGATTGGCAATAATGTAAAGATCTACTCACCTGTTATGCTGACTGGCGTAAAAGGATGCTATGCCAAATTAAAAATTGGCGATAATTGTGTTTTTAATGGGAATAACTACCTCAATTTAGCCGCTAATATCACTTTAGAAAAAGGCGTCAGTTTGGGGCCCGGTGTAACAATCATGACCCACAACAGATATAATCACAATGAATTTTTAGAAAATCGTCTGGCTCATACCTGTGGCGAGAAAAGCGTTCTTATAAAAGAGGGCGCTGGTATTAAAGCTCACGCTTTAGTAACTATGGGAATTACAATCGGCAAGAACGCCGTTGTGGCCGGAGGCGCTGTAGTGAACCGCGATGTTCCGGATAATTGTCTTGTAGGCGGGGTGCCGGCAAAGTTAATTAAAGAAATAATCTAGAGGAATAGCGATGGATTTAATAATAAATTTTACGCCAACAGGGATGTTGCCTACCAAGGAAGAGACGTCGCATATCCCGATTACTCCTGAAGAGATCATAGAAGATGTCCGTAAAGCTGTTGATATAGGCATAACTATGGTTCATCTCCATGCTCGCGAAGAAACAACCGGCAAGCCCATTTCCAGCGCTGCCATTTATGGCGAGATAATTTCCGGCATACGTTCATTTTCAAAAGACTTAATTATTTGTGTATCATTGAGCGGCCGGAGCCTTAAAGAATTCGAACAGCGCGCGGAACCCTTGCAGTTAAAAGGCGACTTAAAACCGGATATGGGCAGTTTAACCCTTAGCTCTCTGAATTTTAATAAAGTTGAAAGTTTAAATTCTCCGGATATGATACAGGCGCTTGCAAATGAGATGAAATTACGCGGCATTCTGCCGGAATTAGAAGCTTTTGATGCTGGTATGATTAACTATGCCAAATATTTGGAAAAGAAAGGCCTGCTAGAGCCGCCGCATTATTTCAATCTTCTTTTGGGTAATATTGCCTGCGCCCAAGCTGATATTCTGCATGCAGGGCTTATGATCCGAGACTTACCAGAAAATTCCTTTTGGAGCCTTGCCGGTATAGGAGATTTCCAGTTTATGATGAATTCTCTGGCTATCGTAGCCGGCGGCGGGGTAAGGGTAGGATTAGAAGATAATATCTGGTTCGATATAAAACGCACTAAACTAGCGAGTAACGCCGATTTGCTTAAAAGGATTCATAGCATCGCGCAGGCGCATGAGCGTAATATTATGTCTTCGGCGCAATTAAGACGGCTTCTTAATCTTGAACCTGGCAACGGAAAATACGGCCGTAACTATAGCACTAAAACTCTTAACGGAGTTGTTTTTACTAAACGCTAATTGCTATCCGCTAATAAAATGATTAAATTCCTCATCAGACTTAAAAAATTCATAGTTTCTAATACAAGAATTCGAAAATTAGTTCACTATAAAAAAGAACTAACTTCGGATGATTTTTCATCTCAACAAGCTACTTCAAGTTTTAATGGTGACATTTCCTTTCAGTACTTTCCTAAGGCGACTTCAGAGATATTAAACTTTTTCCAATATAGAGCAAGGCCTCGCATAGAAGATCATACTGCTTGCATGATTGTAAGAATTAAAAATGAACCAGCTGGTGCTATCTTTCTCGATGCCCAGCCACTAGTTAGATTGATAGCGCCATTTAGATACGAGATTAAATTAGGTGCTAATAGCGCTTATCTACACGGTTTATTTATTGAAAAGAAATTCCGCGGTAAGGGATTGGCAAGATTATTATATATTGAAGCACTAAAGATTTTGCAAAAGAGGTTTAAGTATGCCCATGGTTTAGTAGAAGAAGATAATTTTATAGCCAATAATCTGATTAGAGAAGTAGGTTTTAAGAGAATTAAAAGTTTTGCACTAATAAAAATACTTAACTTTAAAATAATTTACCCTACCAATAACGTTTTTGAAGAATTTTTACTCAGATTTCTAATATATCTAGCCAAAAAAATATACCGTTTTATCAGGTTGCCGATTACAATCTTTGAAAACTTTTCTTTCAGGAAGAAGAAGCCAACTTTCAAATTACTTATACTTGCTGATTCAAAAACAAATGGGTCGTTGACCGTAGCTTATTTTTGTAGAGATATCCCCTATCTACGCTTAGCTCACAGAATGTTCCCGGAAGGTTACGAGATTAAAAAAAGCATCAAATTTTTAGAAACAGATCTAGAGAAGGAGATAAATAATACGAAAAATAGCGTAGATTTATTAATTATTGAAGACGATTTTAAAAGGCTTTATAAACGTTTTAAAAATACAGATGAGGTTAAATTTATTCCAAAATTAGTGTTGCAAAAAAATAATTCTTTAAAAAGTATTGAAAATTTATTTTTACATAGAGGCACTAGCCTTCACACAGATTTTAATCTCATTAAAAGATTTAAGTATACGCATGTTTTTTCAAGGGATGTCCAATCTTTGCGATTTTTTTATGAAAATATGTACGTTCCATATATGAAAAACCGCCATAATATTTTTGCATATATTGCTGAATTCAACGCAATTCAAAAGTGTTTTAAAAAAGGCGGTTTAATTTTTATCAAACAAGGCAATAAATTTATTTCTGGAGGAGTAATTGAATTATACAAAAACGGATTGCGCTTTACGCATTTAGGCATATTGAACGGAGATGTTTCTTTGATAAAAAAAGGCGCTCTTTCCAGCCTTTATTATTTTATGTTTAAATTGGCTCGAGAAAGATCACTCAACGTTGTTGATTTAGGCCACAGCAGAGGTTTTTTGGATGACGGCCTTCTAAGATATAAAGCAAAATGGAATACAAAAGTTTCCTTTAATAAGAAACAGAGCTCAACATTTTTATTAAAGATTGTGAATTTTACGCCAGCTATTAAAAGCTTTTTATTACGCAATCCTTTTATTACAATTGAAAATAAAAGGAGTTTAGTGGGTAATATATTTTTAGATAATGAAACCTATGCGCATAAGAATGAATATATAAACAAATTTAAAGTAGATGGATTGGACAAATTAAGAATAGTATGTTTGAATGGTTCGCAAAACAAAACAACAGAAGAGCTTATAAATTTAAAAGTAGCCAATGTTTAAAGAGCTAATAAAATATCGAGATTTACTATTAATGCTTACCTTCCGCGATATCCGCATTCGCTACAAGCAGGCAGCTATGGGATTTTTGTGGGCGATTTTTATGCCGATAATGGCTGTATTGTCAGGCATTTTGGTTAAAAAGGCCATGTCCGTGATTTCAAATCAACCACTGGATTTAAAAGGTATAATTTCAATTTCAGTGAAGATTTTGCCCTGGACATTCTTTGTAAGCGCTATTAAATTCTCAGTTCAGAGCCTGGTCGGCAATTCAAATCTTGTAACCAAGATCTATTTCCCTAAAGCAGTTCTTCCGCTTTCTTCGATTTTGGCCTGTCTTTTTGATTTTACCATTGCCTGTCTGGCTCTATCAGTATTTCTAATTATCGCTCATGTAGGAATCAGCATCTATATTCTTTTACTTCCATTAATTTTATTTTTCTTGATACTTTTCACTGCAGGCTTAGGTTTGTTTCTAGCGGCAGCAAATCTCTTTTATAGGGATGTAAAGTATGTCGTTGAAATTATCCTTATGTTCGGCATATTTTTTACCCCTGTTTTTTATGATGCCAGTACATTCGGTAAATGGAAAAACCTGATGCTTTTAAATCCGGTTGGAAGTATTTTGGAGTCAATAAGCAGCGTTATTGTTTGGCACAGGATGCCTGATGTCATATGGCTTAGTTACGCAGGCATAGTTTCAATCCTGATGTTTATTATTGGGATATCATTTTTTAATAGAACAGAACATTTGTTCGCTGAAAACATATAAGGGCCACCATGGAAGTCATTACTTTCGATAAGGTCTGGAAGAAATTTAAGCGGGGTGAGAAATTTAACTCTCTGCGCGACACTATACCTAATTTATTCCGCAAGGCAAACGGTTTAGAAAGAGCAGAATTCTGGGCTTTAAAAGACGTAAGTTTCGGTGTGCAACAAGGCGATGTTTTGGGTATTATCGGCCCAAACGGCGCAGGCAAAAGCACTATCCTGAAGCTTCTTTCAGGGATTCTAAAGCCGAATAAAGGCAGCTTCTCTATTAACGGAAGGTTAGCAGCTTTGATTGAGGTAGGAGCAGGTTTTCATAATGAATTAACCGGAAGAGAAAATATTTACCTAAACGGCACTATCCTTGGGATGAATAGGAAAGAGATTGATTCAAAATTTGATAGCATAGTCGAGTTTTCCGGTTTAGAGGAATTTATCGATACCCCGGTTAAGCGCTATTCTTCCGGTATGTATTCGCGGCTGGGTTTTTCAGTTGCGGTGCATATGGATCCGGACATATTACTGGTTGATGAAGTTTTAGCTGTCGGCGATATGGCTTTCCAGGCAAAAAGCGCCCAAAAAATGCGCGAGCTTCTTAATTCAGGAGCGACCATTGTTTTGATATCGCATAATTTGCCTTTAATACAGAATTTGTGTAAAAGAGTAATTTTATTGAATAAGGGAGAGATCCATAAGGAAGGAACAGCTGAAGAAATAATTCCGCATTATCAAAATATTGTTTATAGAAAAAGGGAAGAAGAGTTAAAAAAGGCGGTAGGCAAAAACGAAAATAAGGTAAAAATAAAACAAGAAACTCTGGTTGAAATAACTGATGTTTTTTTACATGACGGTTCACATCAGCAAAAGGAAGCTTTCGGATTCGGAGAGCCGATATCAGTAAAAATAAATTATGATGCAAAGCAAGGAATTGATAACCCGGTTTTTTCTTTGGATATAATCCGTTCTGATAACGTGATCTGTTGTTCTTCAAATACAAAAGATGATGAATACTTCATACCTAATATTAGCGGAAAAGGCGGAATTGAGATAGATTTGGGAAACTTAAATTTAATTTCAGGATTTTATGTAATAAAGACCTCTATTTTAGATAAAGATATGGTTCATTCCTATGATGTTAAGAGGGACTTCTTACGTATTTCAGATAAAAACCTAAAGTTTACTAGGAAAGGTATATTTTCGCCAAAGATTGAGTGGAAAATAAATAAAACTTAAAATACTATGAGTCAATTTTTTATTTATATTCATAGGGATAAGCCTTTGAGTGATGTCTCGCTCGAGTCCATAGGAACAAATCTAAAGTTTTTCCCATGGTTAGCTGTATCCAGATATCAAACAAACGATATTCAGATTGTTTATACAAAAAATAAGAGTGATTCGCTTGACATTTTTGTTGACCCTGATTCAAAAAAAATCGCTATTCTAAATGGTTATGTTATTGAGGAATCATTAGAGGGAAAAGAAGACGGCGTTGGCCAAAATGCGACTGCAAAGTCGCTTTTTATTCTCTATAGGGAATCAGGTATATCTGCGTGCATTGGCTTAAATGGGGTGTATAACTTGTTTATTTTTAATCCTGAAGAACAATCCGTAGAGGCAGCTTCAGATAGACTGGGAATCTATCAAGTATTTTTTGCTCCGGTAGGAAATTATAATTTTGTATTTACATCATCAATTGTAACATTAAAATCCATCCCGGGCTACTCCCCCAAAATAAGCAGAAGAGGAATCTTTGATTTATTGTATATGGGGCTAGCGTTCGAGGAGCGCACTATCTTAGAGAATGTTTTACGTCTATTGCCTAATTCAAGTTATCGTGCTTATAAAGGCGATCTGAAACTCATTGAAGAGAAAAAGCTGCCATTTTCAGATAGGAATTGGGGAAATGTCCTGCCGCCATTGCTTGATGAGCTTGAGTACAGATATATTACAACGGTTAAGCGTTTATTTAAGACGCAGCATAAAATTCGTTGCTTTTTGTCCGGGGGGAAAGACTCTCGGCTCTACAGCTATATCTTAAAGAAAGCCGGGATTTCCCCCGAATGCATTACTTTCGGCGAATCTTACCATAGTGAAGTATTCCTGGCTCGAGAGGTCAGCCGGGTGCAAGGTTTTTCTTGGCAGCGTTCCCCTATACGCAGGGATTTTAATATCGATTCTGCTTGGAAATATTTATATTTAGATAGTTTTTCGCGCAGGATATTCCCTCTTAGCACTTTTGAAGCTATGAATCAACTTTCTCAAGATTGTGATTATGCAACGGGAAGTTATCTTGCGGATGAAATTATGGGAACTAGCTATGTTGCGAAGCGAATAAGGCTCGGGGATAATGAACAGGAAAGAGCAAATAATTATTTAAATTTCCTTAGGCCATTTTTTTACTCAACTGAAGAATTGAACCAGTGTTTTTTAGGGGGAACCGCGGACTACGCAGACGATTATAGAGATGAAGTTACTGCGCTTTTAAAACGTATCTCAGATAATCCTTATCATCAGATGTGGGGTTTATGGTTAAGGTCAAACGCCCGTTTAAAAGTAGGCGGTTCGATAAGGGCGCTTGCTACAGCCGATTGTCTTAAGATGCCCTGCCTGGATAAAGATTTGATGGATTTTACTTTTTCTCTTCCTCCGGCATTATTGTACAATCGGTTTATCATTGATGTTTTTTTGACTAGGAAAACTCCCAGACTTGCGGCGATACCCTTGGACCAGAATGCAAAAACTGCAGAAAGCCTAGTACGGGGGTTAAAAATAGAGATTAAGTATGGACTATGGAAAATTTATACCGAAAAATTGCGATTCCCAATTGCGCGATTATCTGGTTACGCACCGACTATAACTTCACAGTTTTATGTTGATACATTTTCTCTCCACAACACAGCTTTTCAGAAACTGATATTAGAGGCTTTAGCTATGGTGCCCTGTGTAGAAGGAATGTTGGATGTTAAGAGCGTTGAAAAATTAATGAAGAAAGGTTTGCCAAGTGGCAATGATCAAGTAATGTCTGGTAGCGGTCTACGTTCACTGATTGCTGTAATTTTTGCCGCAAAATCTTTTAATTCGTAAGATATCCAAACGTTAACATTTCGCTGAAGCTTTTTAGAAAAAGTCAATTGGGTTTAGTCTCTGGGGATGACTACGTGAAGATCATAAATTTACGAAAGGAAATAAGAGAAGGTTTTAGCAGAGTTACTGCCACTGTTATCTGGGAGGATGTTAACCGGATAAATCAGGATATTTCTTTCTCTACGAGAGAGGAGCTTAGGGATAGCTTTAGCCTTAATCCAGATGCTTTTCTCATTGCTTGTTGTTTGCCGGCAATGTATGTTGGTGAGAAAAGGATAAAAATCGAGGGCTACATATGTCCTAAGGTTAAAGATGGCCTTAAACAGAATATGGAGATTTTTAGGCATTGGTATGGCAGAAACCGTTATTTTCCCATAGCTATTGAAGCGGATATTAGAAAATCTTCCCTAACTCAAAATAGCAATAAACATGTGGGCCTATTTTTTTCAGGAGGTATTGATTCATTATTTTCCTTAAGGACTAATCGCTTGGCTTATTCGCTTAATCACGAGGCTTCTATAAAGGATTGTTTTCTTGTTTATGGGTTTGATATGCCGTTTAGCGAAGAAATAGACGAAAATTCTGCTATATTCAAACGTGCTTATGAAAAGGCAAAAATAGTCACTGATGACGCTTCTGCCAATTTAATTCCCATCTATACTAATATCAGGAAGCTGGACCAGGGGCTTGGAGCTAAATTTTGGCCTAATTGGTATCATGGCGCGGCATTAGCTTCGGTTGCACATTGTTTTACACCAAGACTTAAAGCTATCCATATAGCCTCTACCAATGCGATTGAAAATAATGAACCCTGGGGTTCCCACCCGGATATAGATCCTAATTATAGTAGTAACGAATTAAAAATAATTCATGATGACCTTTGTCCAAAATTTGAAAAACTCAAAATAATTAGTGATTGGGAAGTTGCGTTTCAAAATATAAGAACTTGTTATCAAAATCATGAGGAATTATTGAACTGCTGCGCCTGTAAAAAATGTTTTAAGGTAATGATCATGCTTACGGCACTTAATAAGCTGGCAGCTTCTCGAGCGTTTCCTATTCATGAAATTTCTGTAGAGCAGTTAAAGCTCCTTCTTTGGGACCAAAAAGAGGCGGATTTTAAGGTTAATTTTAAAGTCTTGATTCCTTTTTTAAAGAAATATGGCCAGAATCAGCTTGCTCGGATTATTGTTGATGAGTGTAGTTTTAAAGCCAGATTACGCCGGTTTGATATTGAATTCTGGAATGGCAGGTTAACTAAATTTAGTGCTTTTTTGCAAAATGTTTTTTTCAGAAAACGTCCGGAAGTTTCATCTTGTTAAATTTTTTTATAATCTAAAATGGATAACCAGAGCAACAATATAGCTTCAACAAAACTTTACAATTTGTTTTTGGCCTATAAAGCCAGGCCGTTCATTTTCGTAGAGCGCAAAGGCAATTTCGGCGATTATCTTATTTGGAAAGGCGCTGAAAAATTAGCTAAAGTTACGGGAATTACTTATCGCGCTGTTGAATTCAATGAATTTTTAAAGAATAATTATAGCGCTGATAGTGTTATCTATATCCATGGCGGCGGCGGCAGCAATTCTTTCTGGACTAACAACGGGGTCATGGATTCGTTGTCAAAAGCAATTACCACTCATCAAGGAGTAGTAATTTTGGGTCCCGAGACTTTTTCAGTTGAGAACGACTCTTTTAAGGAAAGATTGAAGGCATCATTTGAGCATAGTAAGGCAGAAAAAGTTTTTATTTTTACCAGAGATGAAAGTTCATATCGCTTTTTGAGAAATTCATTACCCGAAGGGGTTACGTTGGAATTAGACCACGACACAGCATTGAATTTGGATGTTTCTGACTTAGGCAAAATTAATTTGAGTGCTAAATATACCTTTTATGCTGTGCGTGAAGATAAAGAGGCCGTTGATATCTTTGTGAAAGATTTTTTCTCGGTATGGCTTGATCCTATATTACATTGCCGGGATTTCTCCGAATGGTTAAAAATACATTCGCAAGCCAAAGAAATTATCACGAATCGTTTGCATTCGGCGATTTTAGGCACTATTTTAGGTAAGAAAACCACGCTTTTGCCAAACAGCTATCATAAAAACCGTGGGGTATGGGAATATTCGCTTAAAGACAAGGGAGTTAGATGGTCAGAAAAAGTTAGAGTTTCACGCTTAAATAGATTAATCAATGCAGTTTCGCCTTTAAGGCGGATAGTGTCTTCATACAAATTCCGAGGAACCCTGCAAGTATTTTATGGAGTTCGCTAATGAAGATTATCCATGTGGGCTTAATTTATGGTTCTTTAAAAGGCGGAAACCCTAAACATTTAAGGGAATTATCAGAAGCACTGGTGCGATTGGGAGATGATGTTACGGTATTTACAACAAACGCCGGTAAAGCTAAGTATTTAAATAAACGAAGCCCAGAGGGCCAGGTAAGGCTTTCAAGCGAAGTGATTAATGGTATTCAGGTAAAAAGGTTTAAAATAGCCTATAATTTACATAATTTTATTTTCAGAAAGTTACCAGATATTAGAGGAGGATATCGGCTCGTTAATCTGTTATTCAATAAATCCCGAAAGGTATTATCTTCCGGGCCATTTGTGCCGCAGATAATGTGGCATTTACTGATATCCAGGCCTGATCTTGTCATGGTATTGAATTCATGGGGTTCATTATCTTATTTTGCTTACTTAACGAGAAAGATAATTAAGTTTCCCTTAGTAATTATGCCATGTTTACATACCGGTTGTTCCTGGGTTGAGGATCCAATGATATATAGAATTATGAAATCTTCAGATTTAGTAATTGCTTTTACGGAATTTGAGAAGCACTATTTAATAAAAAATGGCGTTAATGAGAATAAAATAGCCGTGATTGGCGTTGGAATAAACCCTGATGATTATCAAAATGCAAATTGTCAAAATCTACATTCTAAATACAGGGCGGATGGCGAGTTGGTTGTTTTATTTGTTGGTCGCAGAGAGAAAGATAAGGGTGTCGAGACGTTGACAGAAGCATTTGAGCTTGTTTGGAGGCATAATAAAAATATCAAACTAATTTTGGCTGGGAACCCTTCTAATAACGATAAGGTTTTTAAGGATATGATCAAGGGTTTTGACCTTGAGCTACAAAAGAAAATTATCCTGATTGAAAATTTTGAGGAAAAGGAAAAATCCATAATTTTCGCATCTTGTGATGTTTTTGCGCTACCCTCTAAAGCGGACTCTTTTGGCATTGTATTTTTAGAAGCCTGGTTGCATAAAAAACCTGTTATTGCTTGTAAAGATACAGCACAATCGTCATTCATAAATGATGGAATCGATGGTCTATTAGTAGAATATGGGAATAAAGATAATCTCGCGAAGGCCATCTTGAAGCTGTTGGAAAACAGAGATTTAAGAGAAAGCATGGGCTTAGCCGGAAGAGAAAAGGTGTTAAAAAACTACACATGGGATGTGTTGGCTAAAAAAGTGAGAGAAAAATACCATGACGTAGTAAACCGACAAAATGAATTTAACCATGCAAATTAGTGTAGTCATTTGTACTTTTAATCGCGCTAATAGTTTAAAGGATACCCTGGAAAGCTTGCTAGTCCAAAATCTTGACGGTATCTTTGATTATGAAATCATAGTCGTAGATAATAACTCAAAAGATGCTACGAAGTCGATTGTCTATAGTTATATGCCGAAATTTCAGGGGCGATTAAGTTATGTTCTTGAAACAAGCCAGGGGTTATCTAATGCAAGGAACAGAGGCATAAAAGAGGCCAAAGGCAGCATTATCGCTTTTACGGATGACGATGTGATAATAGACAAGAATTGGCTGTCCAATATCTGGGCCTGCTTGCAATCCAATGATTATCAGGCTATGGGCGGGAGAATCTTGCCTTTGTATAATCCGGATACGCCAAAATGGATAAAAGACAACAGTGATTTATTAGGCGGGCCGATAGTCAGGCATGATTACGGAGAGATTAATAAATCTTATGCTAAAGAGACTATGTCTCCTTTTGTCGGGGCAAATATGGCTTTTTCCCGAAAAGTTTTTGATAAATACGGCTTATTTAGGGCAGATTTAGGCGTGGGCCAGGGTAAAGTAGGAGAGGATACTGAATTTTTTAAGAGAGTTATTGAAAAAGAAAAGATATGTTATTGCGGCAAGGCTTTAGTCTGGCATAAGGTGGAAAAGAAAAGAAGCAATTTGGCATATATCGCAAAGTGGTGGATGTTGCAAGGCAGGTATGCAGTGGCAGAAGATTATGGTAAAGGAGAGTCAAGGGTAACTCTTTTTTTCGGTATTCCCAGGTATATATTCCGGGAAACGATAATAAATGCCGCAGCTTTACTAAGCAGGGTATTCGACCGGAGAAAATTTGTCAAAACCTGGAAAAAAATTTCCTGGGACATCGGAAGAATAATGGAATATAGAAAGATCTATATATGTTCAAAATATCAATAATCATAGCTACATATAATCGTTGTGAAAGCCTAAAGGATACGCTGGACAGCATCTTGGATCAGAAAACCGATGATAGCCTTGATTATGAGGTAATCGTTGCTGACAATAACTCTAAAGACAAAACCAAAGAGATAGCAGAGATATATTCAGATAAATTTAGCGGGAAATTAAAATATTTATTCGAACCAAGGCAGGGGAAATCTAACGCGCTAAATTCCGCCTTAAAAAAAGCGCTTGGTGAGCTGATAGCTTTTACAGATGACGATGTTATCGTTGGTGAAAACTGGTTAAAAAATATTGCCCAGGCGTTTAAGGCCAGCGATGCAATAGCGGTTACCGGTAAAATTTATCCTAAGTGGTTGACTAATGTGCCGGAATGGCTATCTTTGGAAGGCCCGTATAGATTTATCGGCCCGCTTATTTCCTTTGATTTAGGCGAAAAAAATAAAGAGATAGCTAAGGATGACAATATTCTTCCGTTAGGGGCTAATTTAATCATCAGAAGGGCAGCCTTTGAAAGATATGGAAATTTTGATATTCGCTACGGAAGGAAAGGCAGGTGTCTTATCGGCGGCGAAGATTCTGAGCTGTCTTTAAGACTTTTAAAAAATGATGAAAAAATTATGTATTTTCCGGATATAGTTGTTTATCACAAAGTAGATAAGAATAAAATCAACAAAAGTTACTTTTCCAAATGGAGCTTTTGGACCGGTTTCTCTGTTTATTCGATCCGGCCATTTGCTTTTAATAAAAATCCGCGGCATTTACTGTTATTTTTGATAAAAGATTTATTGCGTAATTTTTTTATTTTAGCTTCTCAATTGGCAAGCACTGATAAAAAAAGGCGCTTTTTCTCTAAAATGAGATTTATCCTGTCATTTGGCTCTATTGTGGGTTACTTAAACTATAAAAGGTCAAACATCTTTTAATATGGAATCGAACGATTTTGTCTATATTGCTTATAATGAATGGTCCGGGCCCTGGCGCGGCGATCAGCAGATTTCGAAGCAGCTTTCTAAAAACTTTCGCATTATATACTGCAATCCCTCCAAATGGCTTTGGGATGAAGGTTTTAAAGTCTTGAAGCCTAAATCGGGGAGAAGCGAAAAGTCAATATCAGTAGTTGACAACATTTTTTATCTGCCTTTTACCAGGCTTTCTAAGCCGTTAATGAGGTTTAGCTATCGCTTATTCGCTAATAAGTTAATAAATAAATTTTCATTAAAAAACCCTGTGTTATGGGTCAACAGCCCTATTTACCCGCCTATGCTTGAAGTTTTAATAGAATCGCTTAAACCGTCTTTAGTTTGTTTCAGATGGTCTGATAATTGGGCCGAATTTCCTAACTCCCTGGTTTCTAAACAAATTATTACGGATAACTGCGAGTATATAATTAAGAGGTCTGATGTTGTTTTTACGGTTTCTCAGCAGCTTTTTTCTCTGGCTTCGAAAATCAAGAAAGAACATGTATACATGCTTTCAAATGGCGTAAATGAAGAAGTCTTGTCCAGGGTACACTCGAAAGATAATTTGGCTACAAAAATTGACAATATATCTAAGCCGGTATTTTGCTATATTGGCACCATAAATCAAAGAATAAAGTTTGAATGGATAGAAAAAGCAGCTTCAGAGAATCTCAGCTGGAAGTTTGTTTTTATCGGGCCGGTAATGAAAAGCTTTAAAATTCCGGACGGTTTATCTAAAAGTAAAAATATATTCTTTGTTGGTGAAACTAATTTCGAAGATTTGCCAGCCTATCTTAAGAAGGCCGATGTTTTTTTACTTCTTCATAATAAGACCGCCGCGACCTTGGCAATGGATCCAATAAAACTATACGAGTATCTATTTACGGGTAAACCCGTAGTTTGTACGGATATTGTCGACAAGAAATTTGAAAGATATGTCTACATAGCCCAAAACTATGATCAATTTTTCGAAAACTGCAAAATGGCGCTGGAGGAAAGAGATGCAAGCCTGGCGGCAGGCCGCAAAAAAATAGCAATGGAAAACACGTGGCAAAAGCGGGCTGATACGATTACTGATGTTTTGGATAATTTTAAAGCGGAAGGCCATCAAAAAATTAAAACGAATATTTTATTTTATGAATCTTCGTCAGGTTTTGGCGGTTCGGCGAATACTTTGGCCAATATAATAAATAATTTGAATAGAGCTTTGTATCAACCTATAGTCATAATCAAGAATTCAGGTCCGCAGATAGAAAGAATTCGAGATGCTGAGATTATCAAGTTAAAAGACTACAAAGAGCCGGCAAAGGCAAGCAGTTTTATTTATTCAGTTTTTTTTATTAAAAATATCTTACCGGAATCTTTAAGGATTTATTCTATTATAAAGCGCAAAAATATTTCCTTCGTTCATATAAATACGAATATACTTCTAGGCATCCCGGCAATTCTGGCCGCAAAATTAGCCAATATTCCCTGTGTCTGCCATATTCGCGATACCAGAGGGCTGATTAAAAGAGAGAGGTTCTTTGCGAACTTGGTTAAAATGTTTATTATTCTGAATAAGGATGCTTATGAAATTTATACTAAAGATATTCCTGCCGAAAAGATAAATGTTATTTATGACGGTATTGATACGGATATAAAAGGTTTAGTGGGTAATTTTAAGAAAGAGCTGAGCTTTAATTCTGATCCTTTAATAGGGGCGATAGGCAGGATCATCGAGGGCAAAGGCCAAAAAGAATTTATTTTAGCGGCAAAAGAAGTATTAAAGACAAGGCCGCAGGCAAAATTTATCCTGGCCGGGGAAGCCAAAGGCGATAACGGCGATTATTTTGAAGAGGTCAAGAATCTGGTAAGGGATGGGAATTTGGAAAAAAATATAATTTTCACCGGATGGCGCAATGATATTAATAATATTATTTCGGATTTAGATATTCTTGTCCAATCAACAACCACCTTCGCGGAAGGTTTTGGTTTGACTTGCGTCGAGGCCATGGTATTGAAAAAACCGGTAGTCGCGACTAAGGTTACTGGTCCGTCTGATATAGTTGTTGATGGAGAAACCGGATTTCTAGTGCCGCCCGGTGACATAAAAGCAATGGCCGAAAAAATTATTTACTTATTGGATAACCCGCAAATGGCAAAAAAGATGGGGGAAGCAGGCAGAGACAGAGCAATAGAGCTGTTTAATATAAAAAACCAAGTTAAAAAAATCGAAGCTGTCTACAAACAGGTTTTAAATAAATGAAAATAATATTCATAATAGATAATTTGCGCGTAGCTGGCGCTCAAAAGCATCTTTTCAAATTAGTCAGCGGCTTAAACGGCAAGGATTATTCCGCAGAGATTATATCTTTAGGCGCTAAGGATGAAAATTTGATCAGAGGGCTTAACGTGCCTGTAATAACTTTTAAAATGGATTGCATCTGGCAGCCGCGTTTTTGGCTGGATTTCGTCCGTTTAATTCAATTTCTTTCGAAGAATAAGCCTTATATAGTTCATACTTATCTTAATACTTCTAATGTTTTTGGTGTTTTGGCTGCGAAATTAGCCGGAGTGTCTATTGCCATATCTTCGCGCAGGGATTTAGGCCAATTCAGGTCAGGGATAATTGGGTTATTAGAGCGTTTTACAGCTCGTCTAAGCGATAGGGTTGTTTGCGTATCGCAAGCAGTGCAACGCAAAGTGTCCGATCTAGACGGGGTTTCAATGGATAAACTTGTTGTTATCCCAAACGGAGTCGATGTTAATACTCTAAACGTTAATCGCTATCCTATGGACGTTAAAAAATCGCTCGGGATATCGGATGGGGATTTGGTGGTTGGCATAATAGCTACTATGGATAGGAAAGAAAAGGGGCACAAGGAGTTTATAGAAGCCGCGGCTATTGTTGCAGAGGAAATCCCTAACGTAAAGTTCCTGCTCATTGGTGATGGTTACTTAAGAAAGAGCTACGAGCTAAGAGCTATGAGCTCTGGGTATAAGGACAAGATAATGTTTCTCGGCAAGCGAAGCGATATTTCTGAGTTGTTATCCATAATGGATGTGTCGGTTAATGCTTCTTATTCAGAAGGGATGTCTAATACAATTTTGGAGTCAATGGCAGCTGGGATTCCTGTAGTGGCTACAGCAGTAGATGGAAATCTTGAGACGGTGGCAAATGGCGAAACAGGCATCTTGGTGCCGGCAAAAGATCCTAAGGCTATGGCTCAGGCCATTATTAATATTTTAAAGGATAAGGGATTCGCTAAGAAATTGGGCGAAAGCGCAAGGCATCAGACTTCGGATAAATTCAGCCTTACGTTAATGGTTAAAAATTATTCAATTTTTTACGATCAGTTAATTAATCGCAAAAAAGTTGGCTATATCGTATCCCTTTTTCCCTGTTGGTCAGAGACTTTCATATTGAATGAAATAATTGAACTTGAAAAAAGAGGCTTTAATGTAACCATATTTTCCATAAGGAAGGATTTAGAAAAATTCACCCAAGATAAAGCCAAGCAGTTCATAAAAAATACAAGGTATGCTTATGTACCAAAAACTATAACTGCTGCTGTTTACTGGTTGTTCAAGCGGCCATTCGCTTTTATTTCGCTTATCCGTATTATTTTAAACCAAAAATACTCATCTTCTAAAGAAGCGTTAAAAAATATTTATGCTTTTTTTGCCGGCTGCCACTTTGCGCGCATTGCTGAAAAAGAGCGCTTAATTCATATTCACGCGCATTTTGCCACATACCCGGCATTGACAGCAATGGTTATGTCAAAGCTGACTGATATTCCTTTTACCTTTACTGCGCACGCCCATGATATATTTTTAGATAAAACTCTTTTGAAAGAAAAAGCAGGATCAGCTAAGGCTGTAATAACTATTTCAGATTATAATAAACGCTATATCAGGAGTTATTGCCAGAATGGAGTATATTCGAAAGTAAAAGTAATCCATTGCGGTTTGGATTTAGCCGAATTTACTAATATGAGCGCAAGGCATAAGGAAAACGCAATTTTGAGCGTTGGCAGGTTGACAAAAATGAAAGGTTTTGAATATCTGATCAGTGCTTGCAGCCGGCTTAGAAATCATATACCTATCCAGTGCCGTATAATCGGCGATGGCCCTTTGCGTGATGAACTGGAGAGATTAATAATTAACTTAGGGGCAAGAAGCTATATAAGGATAGAAGGGGTGTTGGATAATAACAGGATAAAGCATCTAATGCAGGATAGCGCCGCATTTATACTGCCAAGTGTTTGGGATAAACAAGATGGCCAGGATGGTATTCCTGTTGTTCTTATGGAGGCTATGGCGTCAGGCATTCCGGTTGTATCTTCTAATATATCGGGCATACCCGAACTGGTTGAAGATGGAAAGACAGGGTTATTAGCCGAGCCCGGTAATATTGATCAGCTATCGCAGAAAATATTGCAGTTATTGAGTGATAAAGAGATGCAATCCCGCCTTGCGCAGGCAGGTAGGCGTAAGGTCGAAGAAGAGTTTGCTGTTGTTAAAAGTGTTGATAAATTGATAGAGGTATTTACTGATGCGCGTTAATGTATTGCATGTAATCTGGTCATTGGAAAAAGGCGGGGCAGAGAGATTTTTGGTTTCTCTGGTCCAGAATTTTGACCGGAATAGGTTCAATTCTATTGTTTGCTGCCTTAATTGGAGAGGAGAATGGGCAAAAGAGTTGGAAGATAAAGGCATTGAAGTAATAGCCTTAAATAAAAAAGGCAAGTTTGATTTTGGGGTGATTTCCAGAATTATTAAGATAATTAAGCAGAACGAAATAACTATTGTTAATACCCATCTTTGGGCTGCAGATGTATTAGGCAGGTTGGCTGCGATATTAGCAGGAGCACCTGTAATTATAAGCACGGTTCAGAATGTTGATATTTGGAAAAGGCCCTGGCATAGGTTTATCGACAGGCTGCTTTCTTATAAAACCACTAAATTCATTGCGGTTTCGCACGCGGTAAAGCAGTTTTTAATTGAGACCGAAGGAATTCCGGAAGAAAAAATTGAGGTGATTCCAAATGCGGTTGATATCGGGAGCTTGAAAGTCGACGAGTCTTCAGGTTCGCAAATTAAAGAAGAATTAAAAATTAATGATGATGAGATTGTTTTGACTGTAGTCGGAAGATTGGTTGAGCAGAAAGGGCATAAATATTTATTTGAAGCGCTAAGCATGCTTAATGGAAAATATAATATAAAGCTGTTGGTGGTAGGGGAAGGACCCTTAAAACAGCGTTTAGCGGATAGCGTAGAGCGATTAGGACTAAAAGATAAAGTGATATTTACAGGTCAGCGAAAAGATATCCCCCAGATATTGAATATCTCTGATTGCTTGGTGCTGCCTTCAGTTTACGAGGGGTTGCCGGTTTGCGTTTTAGAGGCTATGGCAGCAGGTAAGCCTGTTATTGCTACAAAAGTTGGCGGAACGCCGGAATTGATAAAGGACGGCAAGACAGGTTTTCTTGTAGAGCCCAGGAATCCTGAAGTTTTATCGCAGGCAATAGAGAAATTAGCCCATTCATCTGATAAAGGAAAAGAAATGGGCGTCAAAGCTAGGGAGATAGTGTATAATGGTTTCTCTATTGCGCCAATTACTAAACGTACCGAAGAATTATTCATTAATTTGGCAGAAGTCAGAAAGTAGAAATAAGTCAATAAAAGGACGAATTAACCAATTCACAATTAGTTTTATTTAAGTAAAATAAGGAATATAGAGTGAAAAAATTCATATTAGCAGCCTTTATTTTGTATTTGCCGTTTCAATTGAAATTGCCGCAGATACCGATGATAAGTACTTTGAATTTTTTCTTGATTATATTGCTGATTATTTTTCTTTTTAATAAAAAACAAAACCGTAATGCTTTCGGCGTTGATATAGCGATTTTATTATTTTTGCTTACCTGGATTGCTTCTTTTGCGCATACTTTATGTTATCCGCCGGGTATTTGGAAATATGAAGTTGCTACTGATTTTAAGAGATTGATATCTTTGGTATTGGCATATTTTGTTTTTAGCAGATGCATAAAAACTAAAAAGGACCTAAATTTTTTGTATTATTCAGTTCTTTTAAGTATAATCTTAGTAGCTCTTTATACCTGGAAAAGCGGTATGCTTGCGGGGCCACATTTTGCTGATTTCAAACGTTCTTCCGGCCCGTTTGCGCCGGACTGGAGAGGTGCAGATATTGCCGGAGGTTTTTTAGCAACTTTCACCCCATTTTTATTGTCATTTACTATACTGACAAAAAAAAATATTTTAAAGTTTATTGGTTTGGGAGGGTTGATTGTTTGTGGTTTAGGTATATTTGCTACTTATTCCAGAGGTTCGATCTTGGCTTTAGGATTAGCTTCTATAGTAACGATCCTTGCGTCAATAAGGCAAATCCTAAAAACGTCAAAAATTACCGCTATTATAATTTTAATAGCATTCATTGGGCTTGGCCTGAGTTGGGAAAGATGGGTCCCTCAATCAATCATAAATAGAGTTCAGGGGACGACTGTACAAGAGGAAACTTTTACCGGAGAATCACCTCTTGATGAGAGTTCTCAAAAAAGGATAGTTAAGTGGCAGGCCGGCTTGGAAATTTTCGAAATGAATCCCGTATTCGGTCTTGGTTATAGGATACCGGAATTTGTGCTTGCTACGGATATACATAATTCTTTTATCCAAATTGCCGCTGAGATGGGAATTTTTGGATTTTTAGCGTTTATTATTTTCATTTTGACTATTTTTATTCAAGCCAAATCATTAATTGCAGCGGAATTCAATTGGGTTGGAATAGGCTTTACCGGATGCATAATTGCTTTTGTTTTAGTCAATTTGTTTTACAGCAATTTTTTCAGAGATACGGTTGTGGGGACATTTTGGGTGTTGTTGGGTTTGTTAGTATCGGCAAAAAAAATTAGCAGCGAAGCTGCTTAAAAACGGGGGTGTAAAATGAACAGAAACATTTTTAAGATTTTTTTGGCGTTTTCTTTGTTGATGAGCATAGTTGTTTTACCAGCCAGCGCGCAAGAATCCAATGTAAGCTCTGCTATTACGCAAAGCTTACAGCAGGGTACAGTAGTAAGAACTTTATATGTTGATGGGACAAACGGAAACGATGCAATAGCCGATGGCTCGTCTTCAAAACCTTACAAATCGATTAGCAAGGCTTTGAGCTATGCAAAGCCTGGTTATGTTATTTCGATTATGGGAGGAGTGTATAGGGGGCGTTTAACAATTTCAAAGAGCGGAACCGCAACGAGCCGAATTATCGTAGGCGCATTTGGCAATGGAGACGTTATTCTTGATGCTTCGCTAAAGATTGGGGAATGGGCACCGGATGCTACTATCCAAGGCTTGTATAAGGCAACTTGTACTGCCAAGCCGACTGCAGTGGTGGTGAATGAACAGCCGATATTTCCTGCTTTTTCCGTGGCAAACATAAAAGAAAATGAATGGTACTATAATAGCGCTCAGACCACCATTTATTTGTTTCCAAAAGCAGGCATTGTGCCTACAAAGGATAATGTCGGAGTTGTTTCTGATGACAAATATAGCGATGGAATATTTTTCAATAACGCCAATTACGTCACTCTTTATGGCATTACTGTAAGATATGCAGGAGGAAGAGGAATTTCTATTTTGGGTAATTACAACGAAATCAGAAGGTGTAATGTTAAATTTAACGGCCACACTGGGATTAACATATATCCTTACGGTGCTGTAAGGTCTACCGATACAATTGTAGCCGAAAATAATATCTATCACAATTTTCTAAGGAACTGGCCGCGCGGACGTTATAAATGGGGTGGCTGGGGTGGTGGCGCTGTCAGTAATGGATGCCCAAAGACACAATATATCGGCAATGTCTCTCATAAAAACGGCGGAGAAGGATTGCTGGCGTATCTTGGTAACGGCGGCAATGTTTGGCGAAACAATATCGTATATGACAATTGGAGCGTTAATATTTATACCGATAACCAACCGGATGGGGTAATTGATGGGAATGTAGTTTTTAGCAGTGATCCTGACACGCACGATTTATACCATAATGGCGATACAAATCCGGGCGATAATATCAATTTAAAAAGGTTGAGGCCGGATGGGATCATGACTGCTGACGAAAAATATGGCCTTAATCCATCGGCGCATTTAAATAATGTACGTATCACAAATAACATAATTGTTGGCTGCAGAAGAGGTACGACTCATTATGCCAGCGCCCCTGGTTCTGGTTTAAAGAATGTTTATATAGCTAATAATATCATAGTTGTTCCAAATGCCGTATCAATCGGAGAAGCTTTTATCGGCTTCAGAGTGCCTTATAACTCAGGCAACAACCTTAACACGGTTTTTGAGAACAATCTTATTTACGCTAGTAATGCTAGCACATATTTGCTATACCTGGAAACCGACCCTAAAGTAGTAATTAATCCTAACTCAACAACTAATCCAGCTATAACTTTTAAAAACCTAACATTTAGGGGCAATATCTGGTATCACGCGAATAGGGCAAAGTCCTATCATGTTGGCCCGGATTACCATACGTACTATGATGTTGATTTCAATAAATGGGACACCATATGCGGTGTTAATTGTATCAATGATGTATATAGCAATATTACAGCGAAAATAACTCCAATATTGGATAAAATTACCTCAATTAAAGCAACCTACAAATAAGAATGCATAGGATCCTAATTTATCACTCAATAGGCTCATCAAGCTTTGATGAGGCCGGCGCGGAACTTTATTGTGTTACGGAAGAGAAATTTAAGGCGCAGATGCGCTATGTTAGCGAGTTGCCGGGTTCCCGGATTGTTGAATCCAGCAACTCGCAAACCCGTGATATCCTGGGTGATGCTATAGAGCCTGAGAACAAGCCCGTAAACAGCCAAAAAGTGCCCCACAGAGGCACTGGCAACCCGCAAACGATCCTAATTACCTTTGATGACGGCTTGCTTAATAACTACACTGTGGCTTTTAAGATTTTGAAAGAATTAGGCTTAAAAGCCTACTTTTTCGTTCTCGCCGCAAAATTAGGAGAGCCTGATTATATCAGCCCGTTACAGCTTAAAGAAATGAAGGACGCCGGCATGATCATTGGTTCTCACGGTATGCATCATAAATTTTTGCCGGAATTAAGCGACATAGAACTTGATTATGAGTTAAAAGAGTCTAAACAAATTCTTGAGCATAGTTTAGGCTGCGATATCGATTATCTCTCGATTCCCAGGGGATTTTGCGATAATCGCATTATTGATAAGGCTAAGGAAGCCGGCTACAAGGCAGTTTTTGCTTCATACCGGGAAGATTCAGCTGGTTTTGTTTTTGGCCGCATTTCAGTTAAATACAATTGGAATTTAGCTCATTTTAAAAATGTCCTGAACAATGGATTGTCTTACAGGGAGAAGCTGGAAGAGTCGGTTAAGACTGTAAGTAAAAAAATCCTCGGGCCCAGGGTTTACGACAGAATAAGGGCCGCTATTTTAAGCAGATGAAATTACTCTTTTGGTTATCTTTCGGAATAATCTTTTATACTTACGCTGTTTATCCTGTTTTGGTTTACCTATTGAGTTTGGTTTTTAAAAGGCGCGTTAAGAAATCAGATATTTATCCGAAAGTCTCAATTTTGATTTCAGCTTATAACGAAGAAAAGTTCATTGAGGCAAAAATTAAATCTATACTTGAGCTTGATTATCCTCAAGACAAAATCGAAGTCTTAATCGGTTCCGACGGTTCAAATGACAATACGGATGAAATTGTTTCAAGGTTTTTGAATGACCGGACAAACCTTTTTAGATTTCAATTGAGAGAAGGAAAACCTTCGGTATTAAATTCATTAGCAGAGCAGGCAAAAAACGAAATTTTGGTTTTTACAGATGCCCGCCAAAGATTAGATAAAAACTCACTTAAAGAGCTGGTTGCTAATTTCTCCGACGACAAAGTCGGAAGCGTAAGTGCCGAGCTTTTATTCTCTGATGCTGACAAAGATAATGCCCAGGGCATAAGCTTATATTGGCAGTATGAGAAATTTATCCGTTTAAGTGAGTCCAATGTTGGTTCGATGTTAGGTGCCACAGGAGCTATGTATGCTGTCAGAAAGGAATTATTTACGAGTTTACCAAAAAATTTGATTTTAGATGATGTGTACATCCCGCTTAAAAGTGTGGAAAAAGGATTTCGTGCCATATTCGAGCCAAGGGCAATAATTTTTGATTCAATATCCCGTGACGCGGGAGAAGAATTCAAAAGAAAGGCTCGCACCCTATCCGGGAATTTCCAAATTTTTATCTTGCTAAGAAAGCTCTTTAATCCTTTTATCAGCCCTGTAGCGGTTCAACTATTTTCACATAAGTTTTTACGCCTCACAGTGCCATTTTTTCTGATTTGTCTGTTTGTCAGTAACGTTTTCGTTTTAGAAGAAGGAATACTACGGGCCATATTCATAGCGCAAGTTATTTTTTATATTCTGGCGCTCCTCGGCTTATTTACAGATATGCTTAAAAATATTACAAACGTTCCAAAAATGTTCCTGGTTATGAATGCGGCAGCCGTTGTTGGGCTATATAGGTTTTTGTTCAAAAAGCAAAATGTGGCTTGGCAGAAAACTGCTTAGCTAAAAATTGGAGAATTAATGAAAAGACAAGATTTAATCAAGCTGTCGGCTTTGGTCGGCCTTACGCTACTGGCATATATACCGACTTTTATCTGGATGTTTGACAGGTGGAACGCGAAGGATAGTTATTACAGCCATGGTTTATTAGTCCCATTGGTAAGTGTCTTTGTGGTCTGGCTAAAACGCGAAAGATTAAGTAAGATTTCTCTAAAGCCCACAAATTTTGGCTGGGTATTTTTTACTCTAGGAATATTGATGCACGCTGTAAGCGCGTTATTAAGAGTTTATTTCTCGTCGGCATTTTCTTTGCTTTTCGTAATAGTCGGCCTTGTTTTGTTATTTTTGGGTACGAAATTTTTAAGAGAGCTGGCATTCCCGATAATTTTTCTGATTTTCATGATTCCTTTGCCTTTGGTCGTTATTGCGAATGTAAGTTTTAAATTAAAAATCTTTGCCGCGCAGGTTTCCACGGTAATTATAAATAAGATGGGTATTCCTGCAATTCGTGATGGAAGCATAATAAAGACCGCTAATTCTTACTTGATTGTTGAAGATCCTTGTTCGGGCATAAGAAGCCTGATTTCTTTGATAGCGCTCGGCGCATTAATGGCGTATTTCAGCAATATTTCCAGGATTAAAAGGGGCATACTTTTCTTATCGTCAATACCAATCGCTATTGCAACCAACATAATCCGCATAGTTGCTTTAAGTTTAGTCAGTGAAATGTATGGCGCAAAGCTTGCCACGGGGGCGTTCCATACAGCAATGGGTGTATTGGTTTTTGTGTTTGCATTTGCCGGATTAGCGCTGGTTAATAAAATGCTAGAATAGGAGTTAATACATGAATAACAAGTCGTATATTATTGTAGTAGTCGTTTTAATTATTATGACAGCCATCAGCCTCATTTCTTATATTCCGACGAGAAATGATATTACCTCAAAAATCAAAGTCTCTGATTTTCCTTTAAGAGTCGGAGATTGGCAGGGAAAGGATTTGCCCATTTCAGAACAGGATTATGCAATCCTGGAAACAAGAAACCTTTTTGTCCGGGAATATAAAAACAAACAAGGTGATGAGGTTTTTCTATATTTGATTTATTCCGAAGATAACCGTAAGGTCAGCCATCCTCCGGAAGTCTGTTTACTGGGAAGCGGAATGACCATAACCGAGAAGTCGCCGATAAAAATTGTAGATGCGATAAACGCCGTGAAAATATTAGTTGAGAAGAAGAATGTCCGCGAGTTGGTCGTGTATTGGTTTAAGGCCGGAAAACTTTACACTGATAATTATTTGAAGCAGCAGATTAAAATTGTTATTGACCGGATGCTAGCAAAACGAACAGCCGGTGCATTGATCAGGGTTTCTACTGTTATAAAAAATGATGATGAAGAGGAGGCAATGCGTTCAATTAGGGAATTCTCCGAGGCAATTGTTCCCTTGTTAGCGAAATATGTTCCTTAACTAGCACAGAAATTTTGTTTAAAATTCCCCTTCTCTGTTTAAAAAAAATATAATGTTAATAACTTCATAAGTCACTTATTATCAGGCTATTATATGAATTTTGAAAGGTAGCGCTTTCTTTATGTTTATATTAATGAACAAATGCATGTTGATAGTATAGCTAAGAGAAATTAATTGAGAAAAACGAATTATTTTTTAGTTACATAACTCATTGAAAATAAAGAAGTTAAAATTAGGGAAAAACTTTAAGTTATTTTTTTAAAACTTGGCATGGAAACTGCTACATATATAGTGTAACAAAGGATTAAAAAGGCTAGTCAAGGAAGCCGGGAAGCTTAAAACCTCAACTAGCCAGCCAAAAAGAAAATTACCAACACAAATCCCGTTCAAGGATTAGGCATTTCTTAAGGCTATTTTTATTATAACTCTATGAATTCTAACAGGCAAGAAAAATTTAAAAGTTTAGCAAAGAAGACAATCGTAAGTTTCTTTGTTTTAGTAGCAGTTTTATTTGTGAGCCCTGCTTTGAACAATACTCTCACATTTGCTTTTACGTTTATCGATTCTCCCAACACTTCTACTGATACAATTAAGGCTCCTGCCACAATTGATGGTCATTTCAAAGATTTAAAAGCCGTGCCTGCGCAAAAGACTGTCCATAAGTCGCGCGCTCCCGAATTTAGCAGCTTATTTATACTTCTAAGCGGCATAATGGGCATGTTTGTCCGCTTTGTCCGTAAGAGCTTTGAAAGGATCAAAAGGACGACTGATTTGGTGTTGGCGGTTATTCTTTTGCTTATTTGTTCGCCGTTTCTTTTAGTTGCCGGAATATTAATAACGCTGACCAGCAGAGGCCCTGTTATTTATAGGCAAGAGAGAGTCGGCAGGTTTGGAAAAGTGTTCAAAATTTATAAGCTGCGCACGATGTATGTTGACGCCGAAAAAGGCTTAGGCGCTGTTTGGGCAAAGAAGAATGATCCCAGGGTAACGCCTGTTGGTAGGATTTTACGGAAACTCCACGTTGATGAAATGCCGCAATTGCTAAACGTGTTAGTGGGCGAAATGAGCATTGTCGGGCCGCGTCCGGAAAGGCCGGAGATGGTCAGGGATTTAAAAACTTTAATTTGTGATTATGAAAAGCGTTTAATCGTAAAGCCCGGCATAACGGGTTTGGCTCAGGTTTGGCATAAATATGATGAAACAATAGAAGACGTTAAGAAAAAAATTAAATACGATTTACTTTATATCCGCAAGATGTGTTTGATGACAGACTTGCGGATTTTCTTTAGGACATTCCTAGTTGTTCTCTCCGGGAGGCAGGCTCAATGAACAAGATATTAATGATCTTGGGTATTATAAGCATAACTTTTGTTTTAACAGGGAATGCGCAGGCGCTACCTACTCTTGACCTTACAAGCGCGGGCGCAGACGGCTTTATCAATGGAGCATATTTTTTACAAACAGCTCCTCAACCCACAGGCACAGGAGTAATTGATTCATTTGTTAGAATGCAATCTCCGGGTAGTTCGCCTATTGAACATGCTTACAACACTAAGGTTAATGGAGTGCTTAATAATGACAGTGATGATCCGCACAATCATGAACTTCTATTAAGCGACATTGCTATTGTTAATATTAGCGGCATAAACTATCGCAAATTTTTACTTGATATCAATGAGCCAAGCGGCGGCACTAAACCCCTGATTTCTTTGGATGAAATTCAGATTTTCAGGTCAAGTATTCCCAATCAGAGCGTTACATCTTTTTCAGGAGCTGGCTTAATTAATCTCGCCAGCAGCAGCCTTGTCTATCAGTTGGATAGCGGTTCAGACAACTGGATTGAATTAGACGCTAGTTTGAATTCCGGAAGCGGTTCAGGCGACATGTTTGCTTTTATTCCTGACAGCTTGTTTACCGGCAGCTACCCGTATGTTTATTTATATTCTAAATTCGGAATAAATAAAGCGGCAGAAGGCGGTTTTGAGGAATGGGCTGCATGGTCAGCACCAAAAGTTGTTCCTGAACCGGCAACAATGTCACTTTTAGGAATGGGGTTATTAGGTTTGTTGGGTTTTAGAAAGAGGAGATAGAATGAAAAAGACTATTTTAATTTTGCTTCTAGCAGGTTTGATTTTCGTTCTTAATCAGAATATTTCTTTTGCAAATGTTTACACATTTTCTCCAAATCCATCAGACTTATATGACCTAACTCACCAAAGCTATTATACCTGGGGCATAAATTGGACACCGCAGCCGAATGAAATAATCACCCGTGCTCGCTTGGTTATCAAAGATATCAATAACTGGACACCGGAAGATGATGATGCGCTCTACATACATTTATTAAGAAACGCGCCTTTAGGCGTTAGGACTTATACTGATAATCAAGGCGGCGGAGATAATTTCGAAGATTGGTCTGTGTCGAATATTCTATTGGATATATATAGTGATTCAGATGATTATCCTGGTGCAGCCGAAAATTATCACTATAGGTTCACCAGAAATGATTTAAGGCATCTTAATCGCTGGTTTAAAAACGGCAGGATTGGTTTTGGTTTTGACCCGGATTGCCACTATTGGAACGATGGCGTGAAGTTTCGTTTTGAAACTCAGGTTATTCCTGAACCGGCAACAATGTCACTTTTAGGTTTAGGCTTGCTTGGAATATTAGGATTAAAAAAGAAGAGAGCTTAGATTATTTATGCGTTTATAGCCACGGAACGCTTTAATAATAAGATTAAAAAGGAGGAGGTGAAAAATAGAATGAGAAAGTTAATGATGGTTTTGGGTATTGTTAGTTTAGTAATATTTGCCACAAGTCAAGCTCAAGCTATTGTACTAGTTGGTGATTCTGTTATTCCTGGTGATGGGCGCGGTACATGGATTTCAGCAGTAGGTTCTTATGCGGATGTAGTAATTCCCGCGACACCCACTGTTCAAACCCTGACATCGCCTTTTAACCCTGCTGATACATTAACCTTTGGGAGTCCATTAACCCGCTACGTTATCGGTTCTAGCTGGGCAACATGGTCAACTTATGGCGGTAGCCACGTAGGTGATTCAATACTCTATTCCGGCGGTGCGCAGTCTGTTACCGGTACATTTAGCGGTGCAGTTGGCGCCTTTGGTCTAGAAATAGAGCCTAATCCTTTCCAAGTTTTTACTATGACACTTGGGCTTAGCGACGGTTCATCGTTATCTCAGGCAGTAAGTGGTTCTGCAGGAGCAAGATTTTTCGGCTGGTATGATGGCTCAGTTACTTCAATGACGCTATCATGCGCAGGCTGTGATTTTGCGTTTGGCAGAATGGTAACGACTGATGGAAATATCGTTCCTGAACCGGCAACAATGTCATTATTAGGTTTAGGATTGTTAGGAGTATTAGGTTTAAGAAAGAAAAGAAGCTAAGCACATAGTGCCTGCCTAACGGCAGGCATGTGTTTAGCGTATAGTTTCAAAAATTAAAAAAAGAGGAGGTGAAATAATAAATGAAGAAGTTAATGTTCGTTATTGCGTCGTTGTGTTTATTGTTGGCACTTGGGACACCGGCTTCGGCAGCGCTTACCTACATAAATCCACTTGGCGGCGGAACTGGTATTGAACCTAGCTTAACTGCAGTTGGGGGAATTTTAGACACCCTCTATGGTTTGCCTAATCTTGTTCGCGTTGACGATACTTGGGACATGACTTGGTATTTTGATGGTCCAACAGGTACGGCTGAAGCGCAGGCAAAATATGCCGGATTTTCGCAATATTTGTATGCTGGGGTTAGCAAGGTTTCAAAGCACTTGCTATTTGTTGTACCCTCAGGTATGAGCGGCTATTTATCAGGTATTCCAAGCGACACTTTTAGCGCGGATGATCCAGGGTTAGGACCGATTTTCCATTTTTATGATGATCCTAACGGTGGTAGCTCTCCATTAGTAATGAGCTCCGTATCAGCTGAAAATGCTGCTTATGCTGGGCAACCGGCAGGTTTAGATCGAATGGTATCATGGAGAAATAAACTAACAGGCCATTACATTATGGCATGGGAAGATAGAAACGACTTGGATTACAATGATATAGTTTATGAATTTTCAGGTATTCATCCGGTTCCTGAACCGGCAACAATGTCGTTATTAGGTTTGGGTATTTTGGGATTATTCGGTTTGAAAAGGAAAAGAGCCTAGGTCTCTTCCTTTTTAAATAATCTCTAATGCCCCCTTGAAATGGTGCATTTTCGAAAATGTGGATTAGAGGGGGCAGGCCAGAAATGGTTTGCCCCGCTATTCTACTTCTTGAAAAGGAGAATTATGTTTTTAAACAAAGAATTGCAAAGAAGGATTGTTAGCGTCTGCTTCATTTTCTTTGCTGCCTTTATGCTATCTGGTTGTATGGGTGGCGGCGGTGGCGGCGGTGGTTCTTCTTCAAGTGTTGGCGGTGTCGATACTATTAGTCTTGATTCCGGCATTCCTGATTTGGGGTCTGGCAGTGGAGATGGTCTGTCAGCTGATTCTGGCTCAACAGTGGTTGCAGTGCATCATCCCGAACCGAGCAGCATAATATTGCTGGGAAGTGGACTATTGGGCATGCTAATAGCCAAGCGCAAAAAAAGATAAAAAATAACCTATTTTTATTTAGAATATTTATCGTAACTCTAAGTAAAGCAGGGTTTTTTGCGCTTGACATTACTGTTTAGTCTTGCTAAAATAATGTCTCTTTTATCTACAGCAACATCCCATAAAACCAATATAAATGAACCAGCAAGAGACATCTGTTTCGTTAGTAAAAAGGGTATATAATAATGCCTTTCAGTTCCTCCGAACCAACTCTGCTTATTTTAAACCTTTCTTAACTTTAGCAATACTTGAGTTCCTCGTTTTAATCCTTCTTTATTCGGCGCCTAGGGAACCTTTACGCGCTTTATTAGGCCCGCCCATAAAGACTTTTTGGGGTGAGAAATTTCTTCATTACCCTCTTAATTTTATATTACTGCCTAAGCTGGTTTCTCGCAGTTTTATGGTCCTGTCGATAGTTTTCGGCTCATTGTTAAGCGGCATGGCTGTATCTATAATCCTCGATATCTACAATAAAAAAAGAGTCCAGATTTTTAACGCTTTTAAAGTAGCGATTAAAAGATATCTATCCTTATTCGGCATTTTATTGATCATAAACTTAGGTTATTATTTTATAGGAAAGTTTATAAGTGTAACATTAATAAAATATTTTTATACCGGCCACTCCAAGCTATTATTTATGGGCCCCAAGATTTGGTTAGGTATAATTTTTATAGCGGTTAACTTTTTCATGGCTATCTTGATTCAGGCTATATTCGTATACTCGATACCGGCAATTATCATAGATAATAAGGGGTTTCATAAATCAATAGGAAAGTCAATCGTCCTTTTCTTTAAATTTTTCATCCCCACGGTCCTTTTGGTGCTTTTGCCGATGTTGTTGTACATTCCAATAATTGTTTTAAGTTCAAATTATATCTTTTTAATGGACAAGTTGTTTCCTGAGATTGTTTTTTACGTAGAAGCACTGAGTATAATATTCAGCGTTTTAATAATCGACCCTGTAGTTACGATGTCTACAACGTTGCTTTATTTGAAGAATAAGGAAAAGGGATAACAAGGGTTAAAAGTGTCATGAAAAAAACATTTTTTGCAATAATCTGTATTTTCTCCTTCGCGCTGCTCGCTGGCTGTGCCAACGACCAATATTCGATTGAACGCCGATATTGGAAGGTGCAGAAGCTGGCAGAGAAAATCTTTAAGAATCCTGATGCTTCGCCTCCAAGGCAGCTGGATATAGCTGTTTCAAAACTCCAGAATTTTGCGAAAAGGTATGAGAAAAATAATTTAGCTGTTGATGCCGAATTTACAATTCCCCGCCTTTACCTTGTAAAGAAGGAGTATGTTAAAGGCAGGGCTGCCTTGTCGTCCCTCATTGAAAAATACAAAAAGAATGAAAATCTTTGCGCCGAGGCGATGTTTTTGATAGGCAATTCTTATGAGATACAGGATAAATGGGCATCTGCGTTAGGGGAGTATAAGAGAATCATACAGACTTATCCTGTTACAATGAGGGGCTTGGATGTGCCTGTCTATATTGCCCAGCATTACAAAGTAAGCTACCAGCCGGATAAGATGCTTGAGGCTTATCATGAGGCTATCGCGCATTACAAGGCTCTTTCCGAGAAATTCCCTAATTCCATATTGGCTTTTAATGCCGATACTCTAGTGATTAGGATTTATAGTGAAATTAAAAATTGGCCGGCTGTAATTATCTCGCTGGATTCGATTATTGAAAAATATAAAGGCAAAGTAAAAGCCGACACATTTTTGCTGGAAAAAGCCTTGGTCTATAGCAAGCAATTAAAAAACAACCAGAAAGCAAAAGAGGCCTTAGAGGTTCTGATCAAGGATTATCCCGATAGCCGCCTGGTTAAGCCAGCTAAGAAATTTCTAGCCGATTTAGGTGGGAAATGAGCAGTATTAGATTATCTCCGAATTCGGCATTAAATAAGAATTTGCATGACCTTCTGAATAATGTGCTTAAGGACATTATGTCAGCCCTGGGAGCCGAATGCGGCTCCTTATTTTTGTTTGATACCGACAGCAAAGAATTGGTGCTTGATTCGTTTTACAATTCAAAAAACCTGGATATAAACGGACATAAGCGTAAACTCGGCGAGGGCATAGCCGGCCGCGTAGTAGATATAAAAGTCCCGGTTTTGGTGAAGAATATTGATTCGGATTCGCGTTTTACAAAGAACGGATTCGGACATTACCGCACAAAATCGTTTATCGCCATACCCTTGATTATTTCAAATGGCCTCCTGGGCCTGATTAATATTGCCGATAAAACATCGGGCGAGCCGTTTACCGAGCAAGACTTGGCACGCGCTGTGGCAATGAGTAAATACGCGTGCATGGCAATAGATATTTTTAACAGGTACGCTGAGTTACAGAAAGACAAAGAAGAGTTTGTCCACCAGAAGGCCCTTTTAGAAAAATACGCCAATGTGGGTAAGCTTGCCGCTAACCTGGTACACGAGATTAACAATCCCCTGGACGGCGTAATCAGGTATAACAACATGGCTATTTATTTGCTTGAACAGGCCGACCCCAAAAGCGTTACGAAGGAATATTTGACGGAGGTTAAAAAAGGCCTTTCCAGGATCGCGAATATCACGAAATCCTTAATCGATTTTTCACAGCTTGTAAATTCTAAACATAGTGACATAAAAGAAATCGCTGAAGTCAATACCTTGCTTGATGACGCGTTGTTGAGCCTCAAAGATAAAATTCACCCTGGCATTACCGTAACCAAGCACTATGCCCGCAACAAGTTTCAGGTACGCGATATCGGCCTTTCCCGGGTATTTGTCAATATTATAAAGAATGCAGTCGAGGCAATGCCTGAAAAGGGCACCCTGGATATTTCTACTTCTTTGAATGATTCGAATTTGGAGATTTGTTTTAAAGATAGCGGCCCGGGCATTCCTTCGGATATCCAACACTCTATTTTTGAACCTTTCTTTACTACTAAGGGCAAGGAACAGGGGATGGGTTTAGGTTTAGCGATATGCAAAGAGATAGTAGATAGATATGACGGCAAAATTAATGTTGCTAGCTGTTTTGGCAGGGGTAGTGAATTCAGGATAGAAATACCCAAAAAGTATTTAGAAAATGCTTAAAAATGAATCCGGGACAAACGGAGCCCATATTCTGCTTGTAGATGACGAGCCGCTGGTTTTACGCTCTTTAAGCGAAGTCCTTACGCTTGCCGGCTATACGGTCAATACTGCTACAGGCGGCAAAGAAGCGCTGGAACTACTCAAAAATTATACTACTGACATTATAATCTCCGATATCAGGATGCCGGAGATGGACGGGATCCAATTCCTGAAAAATATAAAAATCAGCTCTCCGGATACTCCGGTAATATTGATTACTGGTTACAGCAGCATAGAAAGCGCTGTTGAGGCAATGCGGCATGGCGCATACGACTATATCACCAAGCCTATCCAGGATAGCGAAATCAAAATCCTTATTGAGCGCGTTATAAACGAACGTAAGCTCATAGATGAAAACAAGCGCCTTAAGGAAAAACTTTCCGAAACATATAAAGAGCGGTTTCATGATATTGTGGGAAAAAGCGCGAAGATGCAAAAGATTTACACGCTCATCGAGGCCATCACTACTACGCGCTCAACAGTTTTGATTCATGGCGAGAGCGGAACCGGTAAACGCCTTATCGCTCATGCAATTCACAAATATAATGAAGATGAACGCGGCAAGCCCTTTGTCGAGGTTAGCTGCGGCGCTCTTACCGAGACCTTGCTTGAAAGCGAGCTTTTCGGTCACGTAAAGGGTGCTTATACCGGCGCGATAAAAGACAGGGTCGGCAGGTTTGAATTGGCAGACGGCGGCACTATTTTTCTCGACGAGATTGACGCGTTTTCTCCGGCATTACAGGTAAAGTTGTTGCGCGTTTTGCAGGAAGGCGAATTCGAGCGCGTTGGCGATACCAAGACAATAAAGATAGATGTGCGGGTTATTGCGGCTACGAATCAGGATTTGACGCAGCTGATTGAGAGCGGCAAGTTTCGCAAAGACCTTTTTTATCGCCTTAATATTATTTCCATAGAAGTTCCGCCATTACGGGACCGTAAAGAAGATATACCACTTTTAGCCGAAGAATTCATAAAGAAACATTCAAGCCACATAAGAAGAAAAATAGAAGGGCTCTCCAGGCAGGCTAAAGCGGTTTTAATGGACTACGATTGGCCGGGCAATATAAGGGAATTGGAAAATGTTTTAGAGCGGGCGATTATTCTGACTAAAGATTCGATTATTACCCCGGAAGATTTTCCTGACTCTTTACACAAACCAAGTATGTCCGGTGCAGTTTCCGGTAATGGTAAGCGAAGATTAAAAGACGCCTTAAAAGACCCGGAAAGAGAGATAATCGTCCAGGCATTGAAGAATGCCGATGGCAATCGAAACGAAGCGGCAAAGATTTTGGGAATAAATCGCACCACTCTTTATAAGAAGATGCGTAAATTTAATCTTTTAAAGGTAAATAAGGAACTTATTAAACATAGATAAGATTTGGGGGCAAGACAATTTCTCTAAACGAAATAATTACAGTTAAAGATCTTCAGGACATCCAGGACAGGTTTGCAGCTGTTACCGGCGTGGGGCTACGCGTAGTTGATGATAAGGGCGAGCCTTTTACTTCTCCCAGCAACCAGCCCAGGCTTTGCAGCCAGATAGTTTCGAGCTTCCACTACAAAGAAAATATCTGCGGAAATTGCCTCCCGACGTTTTTAGGAGGAAGGCAAGTCGTAAACAGGAACTTGGATTTTATCTGTTTGCCGGGTTTGCATAATTATGTCGTTCCTTTATCTGTCGAAAACGCTAAGGTCATAGGCTACTTAATAGTCGGGCCGGTGTTCTTGGTAACGCGCCAGCCTAAAGAAGAATACAGGAAGCTCGCCGAAGAGATAAAAGTAGAATTGGATACACTTTGGGACGTTCTGGTAGAAATAAAAATACTTTCTTTTCAGGGCGCGCAATCTTTAGTGGAACTGATACGGGATGTTACTGAATTTGTTTTAAAGTGTTCTTATCAAAATTTGGCTCAGAAAGCTCCTGCTTCGAATCAAAGTATCCCGGCAGTGAATAGGATGTTCCAGGTGTTATTGGACGTAGCATTCCAGGTAAGCGGGGCAGATGTTGGTTCGATTATGTTTTTTGAAAAAGGCAATGATTACCTGAAAATTCAATATTCCAGAGGTTTACCCGACGATGTCTCAAAATCAGCCAGGGTTAAGGCAGGAGAGAGCATTTCGGGGTTAGTTGCCAATGAGAACCGCTCAATCTTGATAGACGATACCTTGACAGAACCAGAGATAAAATCCCGGCTTAATCGGCCGCAGTTAAAATCCGCAATGAGCCTCCCCATAAGGAACCAAAATAGAGTAATGGGGGTAATGAACCTCGGTGTTTTAAGAACCTCACCCCTGTCTTTTAACCACGACAATCTGCAGCTTATGACTAAGTTAGTCGACTTAGCCACAGTTGCAATCTAATCCTAATAATTTCTAATCTTTTAAAAATATGAACAATGAATATATAACTCTTTTATATAAATACTTCCCACTAAGAAAAGGCAATAAAGATGATTTATATCATATTATGGGTGTATTGGAAGATAATTCCCTATATTTTTCGCGGTTAAGTGATTTTAATGATCCCTTTGATTGTTATCCAATATATCAAGCTCCTGATGAAGATTTCTTATTTTGGAAACAACGCATTAGTGAGAAGTATACAAAGGGAGAGTTGGAGATTATCGAAAATAACTGGAACAGAAACATCGGACCAAAAGAGCTCATCGAACAGATGCGTAAGAAAGTGCCGCAGCACATTAGCGATGAGCTAGGCATTTGTTGTTTTTCTGCCAAGTCAGATAATTTACTTATGTGGGCACATTACGCCAGTTATCATACTGGCGTATGTTTCGAATTTCAAGGGGCACATAGTAGATCTTTTTTTAGAGAAGCATTGCCGGTTGATTATAAACCTGCTCGCCCTGTAGTAAATATTTTTAAATGGACAACAGGCGTATCAGTTGATATGTTTTTAACAAAAAGTCTTGATTGGGAATATGAAGCAGAGTACAGGATTATAGGTCCTAATCGAGAACCCGGAAGAACTCATAAGTTTCCAAAAGAATGTCTTACGGGCATTATTTTAGGTGCTAGAATAGAACAAGAAAATGAAGTCGTCTTAACTAAACTTATAAATAAAAATAATTCAATTTTACTTAAAAAAGCTAATCTCGATGACAACGAATATAAAATAAATATTGAACCTTTTGGTGATAATCGACATCTGTAGTTCCGGGGACACGTACTCATCACTATAAGGACGATTTGTACAAGAATCGTCCTTATTAGTTTAAATTGGGGCATAGAATGGGGAAAAAAATTGAAGTTGTTTATTTGAGGCTTTTACCGGGGATTAAAAGCGTCAGTGAAAGCTTTATTGAAAAAAACTTCATAAATTTACTAGGTAAGTATGTCGATACGAGAATCATTACGGTTAAAAAAATTAATGAAATCGAAGAAAGCCTCAAAAGCATTACAGAGTCTAATCCGGATTATCTTTACATCAGTAGTTTCTTCTGCAATTTTGATTTTTTAGAGATTATTTTCTGGTCAAG
>Ga0209514_10000896_pt1 | contig 56160 bp, 56 predicted proteins | sample Subgrocontami58m_FD_187452 | JGI IMG/M metagenome (GOLD analysis project Ga0209514, IMG submission 187452) | Subsurface groundwater microbial communities from S. Glens Falls, New York, USA - GMW37 contaminated, 5.8 m (SPAdes) (version 3) | ecosystem: Environmental > Aquatic > Deep subsurface >... | reverse complement strand
GTACACAAAGCTTTTCATATTCCCAAATCACAAAATTTCTATCAAGAGATCTTCCCAAAGATAAATGCATTGATCGCCAAATCGCTCATTATTTATAAGGATTTATATCTTTAGGCTTCCAATTCAAGGTGTTGTTAATTAATCGGGACTTGGATTTAGGTGTTAAGTGAAGGGACTTTTAGCTATTATTCCTGATTCTCTAATACTTCATAATCTTTACCAAACAAAGCCAATAATGCACCACTCATTGTTTTATCTCTCATAGGAAACATTGATGCTCCAGAATGGTTATGGAGAAATCCATGAGCATTATCTACCCTATAACCTTGAGCGGAAAAACATATAGCTCCAGAGGTAAGAGTTTGTATACGAATGCTCATATCAGTAACAGGAGTTCCTAATGTAACTGGTTCTCCAGTAAAATTTGTCATGTTAATTTCTGCCCAGTTAGTTCCAGAAATTTCTCCCCTAACTTTTATTTTAGATTCTTCTCTTCCTAACGCCTCTTTTATTTTGTCTATAAGCTTCATTAACAAACCAAGAAATTTTATCTTTTATAGTTTTCTATTAGAGACTTAGCTTAAAATAAATTCTTCTACTTTTTCCTTTACTTCTTCTAATAAATTTTTAGCTTCTTTTCTTAAATTATATGATTTTACTATGTTCTGAGCTATAATATCTTGTTTTCCCTTTGGAATTATTGGAATAGGCATACTCTCAATTTCTCCCATTCTCCAGTGGACTATTAAAGCACCACCACTATCTCTCTTTATAAGTTCTTGAATAGGCATAGAATTTAATACCAAAGTAGCATAATCGGGGTTAAGATAAAATTTAAGATTATCTTTCTTTATTAAACGGATTATGCCCCCAGAAATTATACTATTTGTTTCTTCATTTATTTTATATGCTACTCCAAGACTTCCATCTTTGCTAAGCAAAATTTCCTCTTTTTTTGGTTTAAATTCTTTCTTCAAATTTTCATATAATTCTTTTGAGATATACTGCTGATTAAATGTGTCTATTTCTAATTTGTTTAAATTTGAAACTCTTATAAAAGGTATTCCATCTTCTTGATATGCCTCGCTTCCGACTTCTACACCTTTTTTAATTTCAAACAAATCTTTAATTAAACTACAACTAAATTTATTCAAACTTTTTATTATCTTATCATATTTTGGCTGAAAATAATCTGCGTCTAATCTTTTATTTTCGGCAACTTTTTTAAAAGTGGTTTCAAATGTTAGATAATGTTCTGTTTTATAGTTATTAAAATCAATACATTCTAAAAAATACTTCTCTGCTTCATTATAAAGTTTTTTTGATTGTTTTAGCTTATCAAAAGCGTCATTTAAAATAGTTCTTATTTTTGTTTGGAAAGACATAGAGGGTATTGGAATTTTTATTTTCTTTAATTCGGAAGCACTTACATTAGATTGATTTATGGATATTCTAGCTCTTCTCCTTATCTCAGCAATACCATATTTACAATTTAAGAAAGCAGTTAAATATTCTGGTAAAATTTCTTTTTCGTTAGTCCTCAATCTAACCAAGTAAGAAGCGAAAATATATGGTTCTTCTGAAAATTCCTTAAAAATTCCTGTTCTCCCAACAAATTCAAAAGAGTTAGTTCTATTAAATAAAATATCATTTTTTTTCAATAAAAAGGTCTTCATTTCTTTTTCAGATATTTTAGCAAATTTAGAAACTTCATCTGAACAAAACATGTCTTCAATTTCGTTCATACGATAAATCTTATATCCCTCTGCGTTTTCGTTCATATCTATTGATATTCCATATTGAATAAAATTAAGTATATCAGCTATTTTTTTATAAATTAATTTCTTATTCTCTGGTATAATTCCTTTATAGAACTCAGGGTCTAATCTATCTTCTTCAAATGCTTCTTTAAGTTGGACTATATTTATTTGTGCCATGTTACCAAAAATTTAATCTTTCTCTTTTTGCGAATTTCTTAAACTCTTCTGCAATATCTATTAAATCATGATTAATTTCTGGATGTCCATGTTTATCAATAACAATTTTTCCTTCTTTCTTCTTGAAAATATAATCTCCAGAATTATCTTTGCCACCTTTTTCTGAAACAGCCATGAAAATAGGATAATCTTCTTTTTTAGGACATGATTTTTTATCCCATTTTTGTAAAAATAAAACCGAGGTTTTTGTGCCTGTGTGCGGTTTAAATGTATTTTGATGTAATCCGACAACTGCTAAAATTCTTGCTTTATCAGAAATAAAATCTCTAATATACTTATCTCCACCGTTATTAAAAATTCCTTGTGGCAGGACAATAGCCATTCTCCCACCCTCTTTAAGAAAATTAAGGTTTCTTTCAATAAACAAAATATGCCTATCTATCTTTGAGATTACTTTATCCCTTTTTTTAGCTAATTCGTAATTCTTTAAAATTTGTTTTTCTGATATCTCCCCTGCAAATGGGGGGTTTGTCATTAGTATATCAAAATTAAAATATTTGTAATTCTTTTCGTTATCTCTATTTTGTTCATAATCTTTAAATTTTTGTAACATTCCTTTAAGTCCAACCTTCGTTTCACTATCCCATGAAGAAGAATCTAAAGTATTTGCTTTGTAAACATTTGTTTTACCATCTCCAGCAATTAAATTTAATGCCTTAGCAATTTTTACGGCTTTTTCGTCAAAATCAATTCCATAAATCATTTTAGAGGCATATTCCCTTTGTTCTGCACTTGGTTCCATAGCAGAAAATCTACCCTCTGTATTAAAAGCATGAAAAAGTGTGTGAACAGTAAAACCGCAACTTCCAGAAGCAGTGTCTATAACATATTCTTTCTTATTAGGATTTAAGATTTCAACACACATGTCTATAACATGTCTTGGCGTAAAATATTGCCCCTTCTTTCCTTTTGCGACAGCAGTTACAAGATATTCAAATGCTTCATCAATTACGAAAAGATTGGAGTTGAATAGCTTAATATCTTGAAAAAAAGAAACACATGTAGCTAAATGTGAGGGTGTTAGTTTTATTTTATCCTCATCAGCAAAAATCCCCTTCCATTGCTCTTTTGCCTGTTCAAATAACATAGAAATTTTATCAAATAACTCATCATTGCTTTCTCCATAAACTCTAAAAAGTATTTTTCTCTTTCTCTCTGAACTTGTATTTGCTGTAAACTCATCATAAAGTTTTGCATAAATCAGTTTAAATATTTCTTCAAATGCGTCTACTCCCGCATTAGCCAAAACCAGATTTTCTAAATTTTCTATAACTTCTCTTAAAGATAATCCCTGTGCTAACCTATTTTCTTTTGTTAATTTTTCAAAAGTCCATGGCTCTTTTAAAACATCATTAAGAGTTTGGTCTACTGATGGAATATCTGAGATATGTATAAAATTATTCGGATGTTCTCTGTGCATTATTTCTATATCTTTTCCATTAGTCCAAACTGCAAGAGGAGAACCTTCTGCATTGCAATATGATTTTAATTGTTGAACTCCATCTTTTCTTTTAGGTTTTTTAACTTCAACGATAATATATGGCTCTTGTGAATTTTTATGATAAACTATAATATCTGCTCTCTTTTCTGAAACCCCCGAACCAAACCAAACTTCTTTTTCAACTCCTAATCTATCTTTAGGATAGCTATATTCTTTCATTAATTTTAGAATGAAAAGTTGTCTTACTATCTCTTCTGGCTTTGCAGGTCTATCAATATCAGAGGCAAGACATTTAATATATGGTTTTCCATTCTTATCAAAAATATCAATATAATCTATTAATTTTTCGTTAAATAAAGTTAAGCCGTGTTCTGTGTCTTGAAATAACTCTTTTATTTTCATTTTTTCTTTTTCTCCTTTCTCTCTAAATCCCAATATGCACTTTTACAACTCGGGCATATTCTCGGCTTCTTCTTTAACTCGCCTTCAAGCTGTGATAATTCAACTCTCGGTATCCATTCGTGTTCACACCTTAAACACTTGAAGGCATTAACGATTTTCTTAATCTTGTATTTCTCCAAGTTTTTCATAGAATTTATATGTATTTATTCTTTATATAACTATCGTTTATAAAAACATAGTTAATATTAGTTAATTTTATCAGAGTAGGTAATATCAAGGTTATTTTTATCGTCGGCTATTATATAGTATTTACTTATATCAGTAAATTATACAAATGTTTAAATAGTAGTTATTACTTATATAAGTATGACAATAAAAGTAAATAATACACAAGATACGCAAAACCTAAGAGATTTTGCAGACAAGAGAAGCCAACGAGCAAAGGCTATTTTACAGAATGGTAACCCTTCACAAATAGACGAGTTTACTTATTTAGTTCCTTCTCAATTTGACAGCACTAAGAAATACCGAGTTACGCATATTGATAGTTATTCTTGCGAATGTCAAGACTTTGAAAGAAGATGTAACGGAAATGGTTTATACTGCAAACATATCAAAGCTATTCTTATTTTTGAGAAATTAAAGAACTCTTACGAAATTGAAGCAACACCAATAAAACGAGAGATAGAATTAATTGTAGAAACCCCACAAAGAGATTTATGCCCTTCTTGTAAATCTTCTAATTTGATTAAAAGAGGTATAAGATTAACTCAATTAGGAGAAAAACAAAGGTTTAGCTGTAAGGATTGTAAACACAGATTTGTTTTATCTGCTATTCCAAAGATAAAAGGAAATGCAAAATTAGTATGTTTGGCTATGGATTGTTTTTACAGAGGTTTAAGTTATAGGGATATTTCAGCACAATTCAAAGATTTTTATGGCTTATCTTTATCTCATATCACTATAAGAAATTGGGTTTTGAAGTTTAGTGAAACAATGGAGAAATACGCTAAAACTCTACAACCTAAGAATGTTGGAAATATTTGGAACGCTGATGAAACAATGGTAAGAACGAAAAAAGGCAATAGAAAGAAAGGTGCTGATTATGAATATCAATGGAATGTTATGGATAAGCAAACTAAGTTTTTACTTGCTTCTCATCTTACAGGACATAAGAGAGGAAGCAAAGAAGCACAAGAAGTAATGACGGAAGCATACCAACAAAACGGCAAAGTTCCTTATCAAATTATCACAGATAAATTACCTTCATACCAAGATGGAATAAGAAAAACTTTTAGGAATTGGGGAAATGAAAGGAAGGTTAAACATACTTCAATTTTAGGCAGAAGAAGACAGATAAACAATAATGCAATAGAAAACCATCATACACATCAAAAGGAATTTCAGAAGGTTAGAAGAGGAATAAACGAAACACAAACATACGCAGACGGGTTTAAGATATTTCACAATTTCGTAAGGAAAGGAGTTAAGGATAAACTAACTCCTGCGGAAAGATGTGGTATAGAAGTTCAAGGAAATAAATGGGAAACAATGTTAATTAAATCGTTAGAAGTCCCGCGATTAACAGGAGAGAAAAATATGGCTAAAAGTCCCTAAGATTTAACAACACCCCAATTCAATAGATTTATAAATCTCCCTCTTTTCCTCAAAATATGCCCAAACATATAATCCGAGAACAAGAAAAACCTCTTTGGCTTAAAACTCCTTTGGAGGAAATTGAGGAGATAGCGGTCAAGCTCGCAAAAGAAGGCCATACTACTGAAAGAATAGGGCTTATTCTCAGAGACCAGCATGGAATTCCCACGACAAGAGTGTTTGGAAAGAAGCTCAGCCAGATCCTTAAAGAGAGAGGTGTTGAAATGAATGCAGATGTTGTGAATGTCCAGAAGAAATTTGAAAGGATTAAAAGTCATCTACAGAAACATCATAAGGACAAGAAGAGCAAAAGAGCCTTTGAGATCAGAACTGCCCGATTAAGAAAAGTTAAAGCCTATGCAGAGAGGAAAAAATCATCTTCCCTGCATTGAGACTTTAAAAATGCATCTTTCGCACCCTTCGCGGTTTTAACCCGCAGTAAGAAAAAGTATTTTTGATAGCTTCAGAAACTTTATGTTCCTGAGAGCCCTATGTTTCATTACAGCAACGGTAAATTTCTTATGGATGCCTCTATGATTCATCTTGATAACCTTCTTTAACGCGATAATAAGATTGTTTGGCTTACTTCTTTCTAAGAATTCTCACATCATCTTTACATTAAGAGAAGATTTATAAAAGCCAAAAGCTATTACAAAACGAGACAACAAAGAGGGGAACATGAAGAAGAAAATATCGTCAAAGAAAGCATCTCGGTTAGGATATCCTACCCTTAAAATAGCAAATGAAAAGGAAATCGCTATGGATTTTGCTACCAAAGTTTATGAAAAATTCAATAAGATTGTTAAATCTATTATTCTTTTCGGGTCAACTGCAAAAAATACCGCAACAGCAGGATCTGATATTGATGTTATCATTATCATTGATGATGCGAGCATTCAGTGGGATCAGGAGCTGATTGCATGGTACCGAGAGGAGCTGGGCAGGATTATCCAGGCAAACCCCTACAAAAAAGAGCTTCATATTAATACTGTAAAAGTAACGACGTGGTGGCAGGACATCATGCAGGGAGATCCCGTTGTGATCAACATCCTGCGTTATGGTGAGGCGCTCATTGATTTTGGCGGATTTTTTAATCCCCTTAAGGCTCTGCTCATTCAAGGAAAAGTCCATTCTACTCCTGAAGCGATTTACAATCTTTTGGAAAGAGCTCCTGTTCATCTCGCTAGGAGCAAAGCTGCAGTGATAGGAGCTGTTGAAGGCCTTTACTGGGCTGCTGTGGATTCAGCACATGCAGCAATTATTGCTGCAAAACATCTTCCTCCAAGCCCCGAGCACATTTCTCTCCTTCTTAAAGAGATCTTCGTTGATCAAGGGCTCTTAAAAATGAAATATGCAATGCTCTACCGAGATATTTATTTGCTCCACAGGAGGATTCTCCACGGCGAGGCAAAAGTTGTGAAAGGATCTGAAATTGACGATCTCCAGGGTAAGGTAGATGAGTTTGTCAGGAAGATGGCTGAATTAGTTAATAAATTAATTAGCTGAAGATCAATAGTTTGCATCACAAAATCGATGGGCCACCGTGCCTTAAAAGGCGCGGTTTGTCATATGCCCTCGATTTTGGGGATGCTCAGAATTGAAAACACCAAAATATTACCACAGACTAAAGTCTGTGGTTTTCAATTCTGACATAAGAAAAAAGTAGATATTATCAGGAAAAACCAGAAGACTCCACTTTTTAATGCGGAGACGAATGGTTGTTTTTCGTGACTTCAAAGTCATCAGACTTTGATAGCTCTCAGAAATCGAAGATTTCTGAAGCCCTAAAAATTTGCTGTGGAAAAAATCTCCGGACAGACTTCGCTATGTCAAAAACCCCTGGTTTTTGAGCACCGTCAGAATTCTTGATGAGAATTCTGAGGTTTATAGCGGAGTCGGAGATTTTGCAAATTTTTATGATTAATTCTTTATCAGCTCAAAACAGGCAAATCATTGGAGGAACACTGATGAGCAAACCAAGAGTTCAAATATTTCTCTTCTCCACTCATGGAGGTATTGACGAAATATAAAGATTGCTCTCTCCTATTACTGAGAAAAGAGTGAAGGAAGGGATTTCTTTGTATTACTTTCTTGCTTTTACCCGGCATACTTTCCGATAGCGAAGTAAGCGCCAGGTTTTTCATCTGCAGGAGTCTTTTCTACAACTTGAAGGACATATTCTTTCAGCTTTTCTGGAAGTAACTTTCCATCCTTGTCCACAAACTGCGCATGAAGCTGCTTTCTCGCCAAGCTTACCTGTTCTTCTAATTGCCGATCCAGAAACTCAGGATGAGAGTTATAAAATCGCTTTACAACTCTTTCGACATCTCCCCCTTTAGTCTCGTAGTGTTTCAAATGGAGTTCTAACTTCTTTTGATGATCGCCTTTTTCCATTAATTGCTTAATACCTCGATAGGTAGCGTGAAGTTTGGCAATTTCGTTATAAGGAGCATCAAGATCTACAGGATTAAGATTGTCTAAGATGCTTAAGAGATTGTCAGGCTGAATAAGATCATAGGCTGCTTTGTAGTCCTGAGCCACAATGCTCAACAGCCTTGAAGCAGCGATCTTATCATGAGCCCCGCTGACTTGCGCTTTAAATTCTAAATCGCTCTTAGCCTGCCAGTAATCTAAAGGGACATCTGAAACATCATTATAGTTAGCGAAATCAGGATCACCAATAGTCTTGAAATAGTCATACATCCCCTGAGGAGTAACTCCTTCTTTCTCAAGGCGCTTTTCTTGAGCTTCAGCTATTCGAAACTTCTTGCTTTCCTTCTTTAATATTGCTTCAAGGTCGGGTGTAAGTGGCATTTTGCTTCCTTTCTTGCTTCTTAAAAGAATCACCCCTATTTAAACCTTTCGGTTGTTACTACTAAATAAGTACAAATAAGAAAGAGAAGGAAAAAATCAAATTTAGGAGAAAGAATAAAGCTTTTTATAATGCCTTCCTCTTTATCTTTTGATGAAAAGAAAGAAAAGAGAGAAGAAAGAAAAGAGCCTCGGACAAATTCTTCTCCGAAAGCACTATAGAGAGCATAGAAATAAAAAAATTCTGAAAGCTGCTCGTATTCTCTCGAATGAGAAAGACACCAGGATTCCCACGGGAATAAAGAATTTTGACCATATTATCGAGGGAGGATTTGAGAAAAACTCTGTCAATCTCATTGTCGGAGGATCTGGCTCAGGCAAGACGATCTTCGCAGTCCAGTTTCTTATCGAAGGAATCAACCGGGGTGAAAATGTTCTTTATATCACCTTTGAGGAAAACAAAAAAGAATTTTATGCCAATATGTCGAGATTTGGCTGGGATCTTGAGAAAAATGAGAAAGATGGAAAATTCTTCTTCCTTGAATACTCTCCTGAAAAGGTCATGACCATGCTCGAGGAGGGTGGAGGGGCCATAGAATCCATCGTTGTAAAGAACAAAATCCAAAGAATTGTTATAGATAGCATTACCTCATTTGCTCTCCTTTTTAATGAGGAGCTTGCAAAAAGGGAGGCAGCCCTTGTTCTTTTTGATATGATTCGAAAATGGAACTGCACCTCGCTGCTGACGCTCCAGGAAGAGCCTTCGAATAGGACTACTGGCTACTCTGTTTCCCTTGAATTTGAATCAGACAGCATTATTCTTCTCTACTTCATTAAAGTGAGGGGAGAGAGAAGAAGATTTATTGAAGTGCTTAAAATGCGCGGAACAAAGCACTCAACAAGAACATATCCTCTTTCAATTACTGACAAAGGGGTTGTGCTCGGAACAGGCCACTTACGGGCAGCTGACCTGGGGTAGCTGAGAGCATGAGAAGTGCTTGGCGAGTATTTTAGCCGAGGCATTTTAGATCTTCATTCATCATTAACGTATGGCATTTACAGAAGTCGCTCACCAAAACAAGATTATAGAATAGGTGAGTGATTTGGGCGAACAAGTGCAACGCAGTAAGCTTGTAAATGTTGGTTATATGAGGTTTTCTGAAAGAAAAAGTGCAACGTCTCCGAGCCATTTATGGCAAAGGTGTTTTTGAGTGTGCGTAGGCGGTCGGGGGCGAGCAAGTTCACGAGAGTATTTAATTAGTATTCACGAGTGAGCTTGCGAGTTTAGGATGGTGGGAATTTGGCAAAATTCCAGTTTAATAAGAGAAATTATCGCAGTATTGTTTTAGTTAGCCGGGCTGGGGCTTTTTATTTTTTGCTTCTTTTTTCTTAAAAAATAAGTTTGAGATTAAGATAGAAATCATAAAAATTTGCAAAATCTCCGACTCCGCTATAAACCTCAGAATTCTCATCAAGAATTCTGACGGTGCTCAAAAACCAGGGGTTTTTGACATAGCGAAGTCTGTTCGGAGATTTTTTCCACAGCGAATTTTTAGGCCGTCAGAAATGCAAGAAGTATTTCTGAACGCTCTCAAAGTCTGATGACTTTGAAGTCACAAAAAGCGACTCCATTCATCCCCATTTTTAACCTCAGAATTCCAAGAAGGAATTCTGATGGTGCTCAAGAATTAGCCTGTAATTCTTGACAAAATGGAGTCTTCTGGCTTTTTCTGATAACTTCTTTTATACCCTTAACAGATAACCATTGATTCTTGAAAAAAGAGATGCTAAAGTAGCAACTCCATGCAGCTTATAAACATTTAAAAATCATTTTATTGTAGTTCCTTTGACTTAGAACGTATGTTGCTAAGGAAAGTTGATAAGAGCAGGTTCCTTATTTAGGATACATTGAATAGATAAGAGAGCCTTATTCCTCTTATGCTCCTGTAGTCTAGAGGCCAAGGATAGAGCCCTCTCGTGCAGCGTCCCTCGCTTGTTGAAAGCATAGGACACGATCTCTACAGATCACTGCTCTCCTGGAAAACTTTGTTTTCCACGTTCGAAAGAATGCAGAGAACGGCTTTGACCCGGGTTCGAATCCCGGCAGGAGCATTGCTGGAGCATCGAAGGATTTATATACTAGTGAAAACACTCTTTCTTATGCGCCTTGATCCTTACAAACACAAGGAAAAATACGAAGGATGGAAAGAAGAGTCCAAACATGGCATTTCTGAAATCAGCAAAATAAATTCAAGTATTATTCTCAATTATGTTTTAGATATGGAAACCGGGCAGAATGTTGCAAGGGGCACTAAAAAAGGCGCACGATCTTATACACGCCTCAATACTATAAGAACAAGAATGATTTTTCTTTCTAAACTCCTGGAGCAAAGAGGATTTAAAGATCTCTCTAAAATCAATGAGAAAGAAATTCATTTCTTTTTTGATGATATGAACAAAGGAAGAATCAAAAGAGTTGACGGAAGAGAATATCAAAGTGTTGTTGATTATATTAAAGTCTTTAAGTCCTTTTGGCATTGGCTCATAAAGATTAAAAGAAAAGAAGGGAGTGAATTAAGTGATATTACCCTTGACCTAGACACCAGCAGGGATGAAAACAGTTTTACTTACTTTACCTTTGATGAGCTTAAGAAACTCCTGCCCTATTTCAATTCTGACGAGCAAGTAAGAATGCTCTTCATGTTTGATACTATCATCCGTTCACCAACAGAATTGATGAATGTAAAGATTTCTGATCTTTCCTCAGATTTTACAGAGCTCACGATTAGAGAAGAAACTTCTAAAACGTATGGGAGAACGATCAAGCTTCTTTTGTGCAGAGAAGAGCTCAAGAAGTATGTGGAAAGAAACAAAATCAAGGAAAACGAGTTCCTTTTCAAATTTAGCCCACCTATGTTCAATCAAAAATTAAAGAAGATGGCAAACGCGGTTTTTGGAGACAAGATGTCCAAGGGTGGTAAGTCCTATAGTGAACTCACTATGTATGACTTTAGACATTCAGGAGCTTGCCATTGGAGAAAAGGCGCATATCAGACTAAGATTGATGCTTTGATGTATCGGGGAGGATGGAGCAATTTAACGATGCTTAATTATTATACTAAAAAGATTGGCATGAAATATAATATCGAAAAAGAAGATCTCTTAATAGGAGTAGATAAAACCCAATTAGAAAAAGAATTAGATGAAAATAGAGGTGAAATTGAAAAATTGAGAAAAGATAAGGAACATTCTCAAGAAAATATGCAAATAATGGCTCAGGAACTCAAAGAGATAAGAAGGCAGATAGCTAGACTTAGTGAAATAAAAACCGGGGGGAGATAGTCTCATGTATATAATAATCGAAAGATTTATAAATAGTATTAACATGATAATATTACAATATTATTATGATAATATTAACCCTATACCATGGTAGAAAGAGAATTTTACGACAGAAAGGATGAACTGAAGTTTTTGCAGAACACCTATGAGAACCTTTCACCTTCAAATATGACTGTTCTTTATGGAAGAAGAAGGGTTGGAAAGACAGAACTTGTTAAACAATTTCTAAAAAATATAAAGAATCATTTTTATTTTTATGTGGAAGTAACTCAGAAAAATGAAATTTTGAATTATTTATCTAAAGCAGTGGAAGAACAGATAGGCGATAAGGCTGTCTTTAAGGACTTTTATGAGTTCTTGAACTATATAGGCGATAAGGCTGAAAAAGAGCCATTTGTTTTGGTTATTGATGAGTTTCAGAGATTCTTAGATGTCGCTCCAGAATATATTAGCAGTTTACAAAATGCTTGGGACTCAAAACTCAAGAATACGAAAATATTTGTCCTGCTTCTTGGCTCATCAATTGGAATGATTCAAAAGATTATGAACAGCAAAGCAGGTGCGTTGTATGGTCGAGCGCAAAGGATTAAAATCTCTCCCTTTAGATATTCTGATTTTAGATTCATGTTCAAAGAGCTATCTGAAGAAGAAAAAGTGATTGCATATTCTGTGTTTGGAGGAACTCCAGACTATCTTGATAAATTTAAGAAGAGTAAGGGAGATATCTATGAAAGGATATTTGATTTAGTTTTAAAGAAAGGTGCAGTTCTTTTTGAAGAGCCTAAGAACCTATTGGAGTATGAAAATGTTAGAATTCATGCAAAATATAATGCAATTTTAGGGGCAACATCCTCTGGTAAGGAAACTATGAAAGAAATTCAGGATATTACCCATATTCCCTCTCAAACAATGCCTGCGTATCTAAAAAGGCTTGATGAACTTTTGGATCTTGTTGGAAGGAAAGATCCTGTCTTGGGCAAAGAAAGACTCGGAAGATATCAAACTAAAGACAATTTCTTTAAGTTCTGGTATAAATTTATATTGCCTAATCAAACTTCCCTAAACTTGGGCAATGCTAAATTTGTTTTAGACATGATAAAAAAAGATCTCAATTCTTATATAGGAAGAATATTTGAGGATATTGTCAGAGAATTGCTGGTTTTGTACAATACCAAAGAAATAAAAGGATTAAAATTAAGTTTTGAAAATATTGGCTCCTGGTGGGATAGAAATAATAATGAGATTGATATCATTGCATATAATCTTAAAGAGAAGCATTTTTTAGTTGGAGAGGTTAAATGGACAAATAGGCAGTTGGATATTGATATAGTTGAAGAACTTGAAAGAAAATCGAGATATATCAACTATGGTGGAGAATACAAACTCCTTTTTGTATCCAAATCAGGTTTTACTGAAAAAGCAATAAAACGAATGCAAGAACTCAACGCGCTCCATTTAGATCTGAAAGAAATCTCTCAATTATTTGATAAGGCTAACTATAGTATAAGACTTTAGAATTTCCCCAAAGTATATATACTCTCTTTGTTATTTATTCGTAGGAGGTGAACGATGAATAAAAAAGAGGTAAAATTCTTGAAGAAGCATTATAAAAAAGAAAAGGATGCAAAAGTAAAGGAAAGAATGTTGATGATGACTTACATTTTTGAGGATGATACCTTGCGAGATGTTGCAGAAAAACTGCATTGCGACCATAAGTTAGTCCTTTATTGGAAAAGAAGATACGTTTCTGAAGGCTTAGATGGCTTAAAAACAAGGCCAAAAAGCGGGAAACCAAGGAAGATTTCCCGACGGCAAGAAGCAAATCTGAAAAAAATAATTGCAAATGAAAATACAAATAGTCCTTGGACAACAAAAAGAGCTTATGGTTTAATTGCAGAAAAAACAGGAGTAAAATATTCACAAAGGCAGGTAACAAGAATCTTAAGCCGCTGGAATTTTGGCTTGTCTGCTGGAAGACCAATGTATTGGCAAAGAGCATCAGAAAGAGAAATAAAAAATTTCGGGGGAAAAAATACGCTATCATAAGAGAAGATATCCGAAACATCATTTGTTTTGTGAAGATGAATCAACATTCCTTTATGATTCAATTTCGAGGAAAGTCTGGGTGCTAAAAGGCAGAGAATATCGTCGATTAGTTACTGGTTCACACCAAAAAGTTCATGCATATGGTTTTCTCTCTGAAAATAGAAAAAGAATGTTTGCACTGAGAAAAGAGCTAAATGCTAAAGAATTCTTGAATGTTTTATCAATATTCCTGCACAAATTCAAGAGAGCAATATTGATCCTGGATAAGGCTCCATGGCATAAAAAGTCAAAGAGAGTACAAGAATATCTTAAGAAGCATCGACGAGAATTGAAGATAATCTGGCTTCCAACAGGATGCCCAGAAATGAATCCTGTTGAAGAATCATGGAGACAAGCAAAGAAAGAGGTGAATGGCGGAAGAATTCATGAAAGTCTAGAGGAGATGAAGGAGGAATTGAGGCATTTCCTAAAATACACAGATTTTAGGCAGGATATGGGGAAATATTTACGTCCTTAGCTATAGGTTCCAGAGATTAGAAGAACTCAACGTGGGTAGAAATATGGGTGAGTTCTGAAATTAAGCAAGATTTTTAAGAAGTTGGAGTTTGAAGAGTCTGGCAAAACGCCGAGAAAAGAAGATTTTAGTGGGGGCGATTCGAGAACTGATTTTTGAAGTGAGACGAGAGATTATTTTTAGGGGGTTGAAGAAGGTTATATTTTTATTCTTTAAATATGCCTTAGAGCAGGTTAGATAATCCCCAGAGATTTTAGTTTTTTATAAGCCCAATATCCAAAAGCTATAAACGGAATCACTGGAACGATAAAAATTATCAGCATCAATAATAACAGGACTATTGCACCCAATATAGCAGAGCCTCCAATCTGCCAAAGCTCTAAAACTTTTTCCCAGAGAATTTGTGACATCCTCCTCGCCCTAAAGGGTTGCCCTTCGGGCAACTTTTTGCCTTCGGCAAAAAGCGAGGCGTCCTAATACCTATGATGCTTCTCTTGATTCTCGATGTATCTAAAAGCCATCTCGAAATCACTTCCACAGCTAACACAGAAATATCCATCATTCCAAAACTCCCCTCGAGGATATCTCTTCCTAAAATCAGGGCAAAGCCTGAATAAGATATACGACGAAAGCCCTTTGATTATCTGCATCAGCATTGCGTCGCAGATTGTCCGAGGACAATCAACAATCAGGTGCACATGCTCATTCAAAACCTTCAAAATAACAATCTCAATTTTGTGTCTTTTGCATGCTTCTTCAATCGATACCTTGCAAAATGTTTTCAGCTTATCCTGTTTCAGCATTCGATATCGATATTTTGTCGTTATCTGAACGGACTTCAGATTATTTCCTACCGAACTTCCATACGATCTGTAAGTTCTTATCTCTATCTTTTTTTCAGCATAGCTCTCGCTAAACAAAACCTGTTGTTCCATTTTATCTCCGCGCGAAGCGCGGTTGCGCGCACCGCAAAGTTTATTTATCTTGAGAAAGCTACAACTACGTCAAACAATTCAGTGAGCTGTAGCAAGCTCACTTTTCATAATCATCTTAGAAATATAAATTGGCGCAATTCATCCGCCCACTAAAGTGGGGCGGATTTCTTGCGGCTCTTTTAATTTGTCTTTAACCTTTCCCTGGCAATCTCCACCCCGTATCGGTCAACAACTTACATTAATCTAATCATAAAGACTTGCAAAATCTCCGACTCTGCCATAAACGTCAGAACTTCAAAATTCCTTGAATTTTGAGAGCTATCAGAAATTCTTCAAGAATTTCTGAAGTTCCAAGAAGGAATTCTGATGATTTCAGTCTCGCTTTTAAGGTGCAGTGGCTCTTGTTACTTTGCTCTTTCTCTATGCATTCTTCTTTTGCGCTTTTCTCTTTTTAGCCGTTTTCTTTGCCATTTCCAGCGCATCTGCCCTTTCTTTTTCCAGCGTCTTGATGATCGTTTCATGTTTTTCCCATGAGAAGATGATTTTTAAAACTTCGCTTTGGGGTCTTGCTAATAAAGCAGGAGACTGCCTTGATCAGAAATTATTTAAATGGCTCATTTATCCATAGTTATGGATCATCAGAAGATAAAAGCGGTGAGTATCCTTTTGTTTATTACAGGAGTGAGTTTTCTCTTCTCTCAATATCAGGGCGTGAGCGGGTTTGTAGTCGGAGAGGGCGGCGTAAAGTTTAACATGGGTATTCTTCTCATTCTTTTGAGTATCATTCTTTTTCTTCTTCTGCAAAAATTGCAGTCAAGAGAGTTTCCTGCTGAGATTGACTCTGAAGAGCTGAAAAGACAGAGTATCCTGCGAAATGCCCGTATTCTTTTTATTGAAATCTATGCACGGGAACCGACGGTAGCTGAATTGGAGCTGTTTGTTCAGCGCATGAATAAAGAAGGAAAATTGAAGCAGTTTGAGTGAAAGATATTTTTTGCAAGTGGCCTTTTAAACTGAAATCATAAAAATTCGCAAAATCTCCGACTCCGCTATGAATAGCGAAGTCTGTTCGGAGATTTTTTTCACAGCGAATTTTTAGGCCGTCAGAAATGCAAGAAGCATTTCTGAGCGCTCTCAAAGTCTGATGACTTTGAAGTCACAAAAAGCGACTCCATTCATCTCCGCATTAAAAAGCGGAGTCTTCTGGCTTTTTCTGATAAGAGAGAAGAGCCTTTTTTTGAATTCTTCAAGATCTTCTCTTTTGATGGAGCCTCCTGCTGCTTTGACGTGGCCGCCCGATGTTGCTTCCTTGAGGCCTGAAGTTGATTTTTTCAAGAGCTCGGGAAGATTGACTTTGCCATCTTGCCTTCGAGAAGAAATTTTTATGTATTCCTTGCCAGAATCAGCGAGAAAAATAAGTGTGTTATGGGGATATTTACTTGAAAGCACTGTGGAAATGATAGAGGTTATCCCATATTTTACCTGGGCAAGGTAAAAGAGCATGTCTCCTTTTTTTTCATGAAATTTTTGAAAATTATTTAGACTTTTGTCTACCTCTTTCTGCACCTTGCTCGCGTAGGTCTCGAGTATCTGAAGATCTTCTCTTTTTTCTATTTTCTTGAAGATTTGATAAAACTTTTCAAGGTTTTCATCAAAATAGATTGTAGCGTTGTTTATTTTTATAGCGAGAAGCCCGAGATCTGACTGAAATGCCTGGCTGTTTGTTTGCGCTTGATTTGAGCAGAGGTATTTCTTTTCAAGAGTTCTAATAAACTCCTTGTTGCTTTCAAAAGTGTAATCTGCGATGACTGCGGCTCCGACTAACCAATCGAGTTTTTCGATAGAAGATCCGGAAATTTTTCTAAGAAGCTGGTATGCCACATAGGCAGCGCAGGCTGTTGATGGAGTTTTTATAAAGGTGACAGCGTCGCTATTAAGGTCTTCTGAGTATTCATGATGATCAATGATAAGGATGTCTGCTCTTTTTGATAACTCTCTAATATCATCTCTATTTTGCTCGAGATTGAGGTCTGTGAAGATTACTTTGTTGATCTTTTTTTCTTCAATGAGGGTGATGAGATTTGCGACCAGACTTGGAGAATAATCAAGAAACTGGATTATTTCTGCAGGAACTGCTTCATGCATTACTCTCCCAGCGACGAAACCATCTACATCGGTGTGGGAGAAGATTGCAACTCTGTCTTTTTCGGCGATATCTTTCAAGAAATGAATTGCTCGTTCTTCATTACCATATATCAATTCCATCACGGATAGAAGGGATCTTATTTAAAAAGATATTGTCTGCAATGCCACAATCTTAATAAGGAGTTTTTGGCTCTTTTATTTATGCCAGAGCATCTTGGTTACTTTTTTACAGGAGGTTTAGACAAGCTGGATGATCTTAGTGAAGGTGCTGAAAGAAACGGGAGTAGCTATGCCATTCTTTACCTTCCTTCTGAAAGCCTGCAGATCGATATTGATCTTGAGAGAAAATTCCATATCAATCCTCTTGATGAAGAAGCATTTGATCAAGTTCGCAACAAGCCCCAGTATCAAGAAAGAAGATTGAATGACTCTCATCTTACCATGATTATTTCTTTGAAAAGAATTTTTGATACGCAAAAACAATCTTATGAACGAACCGCAGCACTGCTCGAGGATGAATTAAACTCTTTTTCTGAATATTTTGAGTCTCATGAACCTCTTCCTATTCATCAGCCTCTTCCTTTTTGGAAGCGCCTTATTTTTCGAAGGAAAAAAGAAGGGCATTAATTTTTTGATATGAATTATATTGCTTTAAAACTTCAGAATTTCACTCATCTGTGATGAGTGGTTAAGAGTGGAATTCTGACGGCTTCAGAAATGAAATTTCTGAGAGTGCTCGAAAATCGTTGATTTTCGATATGATCAAAAACCAACTTGTATAAACATGCCATCGGTTCGTGACCGATGGTTTTTAACATTTTATGAAAGGCAGATTTAATTTTCATAGGCTTTTGCTACTTGCTTCTTGAATGTTGTGAAAGATTCTTTTTTGATTGCTTCTTTTGCTTTCTCGAGCAGGGTGTTGAGATAGTAGAGATTGTGGTAGGTCGCAAGATGCTTTCCTAGAGGTTCCTCCTGCATAAGGAGATGCCTAATATATGTGCGCGTGTGATTTTTGCAGACTTTGCAGCTGCAGTTTTCATCTAAGGGTTTTTGATCTGTTGCATATTTTTTGTTTCCGATTCTCACTTTGCCTTGACTTGTGAAGATAGTTTTCCTGCGTGCGTTCTGAGTTGGGAAGCGAGAGTCAAACATATCTACGCCTCTTTCAATGGCTTCAAGCAATTCGAGAGGATCTCCTGCTCCCATGAGGTAGAGAGGTTTATCCTCGGGAAGAAGTGATTTTTGAAGTTCAATCATCTTATATTCTTCTTCTTTTGGTTCCCCAAGGGCAAGGCCTCCAATGGAGTAGCCATCAAAATTTAATTTTCTGATGTCCTCTATTGATTTTTTCCGGAGATCTGAATGAATTCCTCCTTGCGTAATGCCAAAGAGAAGTTGTCGTTGCTGTTGTGGGAGGTGTTTTTGAAGTTTTTCGTGATGTTCCTTGCATCGTCCTGCCCAGAGTGTTGTTTGTTCTACTGCTCCTGCAATTTCTTCTTTCGTGTTCTCTATGAGCGGCATGCAGTCGAGACACATTGCAATTTCGCTTTGCAAGGCAAGTTGAATCTCCATGGCTTTCTCTGGTGTTAAAAGGATCTTTTCTCCAGAGAAAGGGTTACGGAAGAGAATTCCCTCCTCTGAGGTTTTAATCCAGAACTTTTTTTCATACATCTGAAATCCTCCAGAGTCAGTTACATTGATTCCGGGAAAATTCATAAAATTACCCAGATTGCTTGTTTTCTTGATGATTTCTACTCCGGGCCTTAAGGAGAGGATGAATGAGTTAGAGATGACTGCCTTCGCTCCTATCTCTTCTAAGTCTTCTGAGGAGAGGTATTTGACAGCTGCTTTTGTTGCAACAGGCATAAAGAAGGGAGTTTCTATAGGGCCTTTTTTCGTACTTAAAACACCAACGCGAGCTTTTCCGTCTCTTGCATTGATTGTGAATCGTTCATCGGGAGAATGCATATCTTTTATGTAGTTAAGAAGTATAAAAATCTGTGTTAAGTGCAATTTTCGGGGCGGCTATCGAAACTTTTATATCCTGATTCAACTTAATATAAACTATGACCAACATAATAATCATTCACGGAACTGGCAGTAACCCAAACGGGAATTGGTTTCCATGGTTAAAATCTGAATTAGAGAAATTAGGACATAGGGTTTTCGTCCCAAAATTTCCTACTCCCGACAACCAGTCTCTTGAAAATTGGCTTAAAACATTTGAAAATTATGAGCAATACTTAGACGAAAACTCTATTGTCGTTGGTCATAGTTTAGGGCCAGCATTTTTACTAAGTGTTATTGAAAAATTTGAACGCCCAATCAAATGTGCATTTTTTATCGCAGGGTTTATTGGTTTATTGGGCAATTCTGAATATGATGAATTAAATAAAACATTTACAACAAGATCATTTGATTGGGCTAGAATAAAAAAGAATTGTAAGAAATTTTTTGTTATCAATTCAGATAATGATCCTTATGTGCCGTTAGAAAGAGGTGAAGAATTGGCAAAAAATCTCAATGCTGAATTAATTATCGTAAAAAATGCTGGCCACATTAATAAGAAATCAGGATATACGGAATTTGAGTTTTTATTGGAGAAACTTAAAAATGTATTGTAACGCCGCCCCGAAAACTTCTTTTATCCGCAAAACGTTAGATAAGCCATTTCCCGTTTTTTTGTATGGTTTTCCCATCGAGGATAATCTGAGCTTTTTTCATGTCTTTGACCATGTCCCAATGCAAGGCAGAGTCATTGCCTCCGCCGTTTTGCTTGTATGCCATTCCTAAAGCGAGATGAATGGTTCCATTGATTTTCTCGTCGAAGAGAAGATTCTTGGTGAATTTGTTGATATTGGGGCTGCAGCCGATGCCAAACTCGCCGAGGTAGCGTGCATTTGCATCCATATCAAGCATTTTAATAAGGAAATCTTCATTTTTGCTGGCTTGAGCCTCGATCACTTTCCCCTTTTCAAATTTCAGAGCAATATCAGTCACTTCTTTTCCTCCCCACAAAGCAGGGTATTCGAATTTGATCCATCCTTCTGCGCTTTCTCTGACAGGAGCCATAAATATTTCTCCGCCAGGCATGTTTTCTTCTCCTTTGTCTGCAACGCAGTTTTTTCCTTTAATGGAAAATTTGAGGTCTATGTTTTCTCCTCTAAGATGCACATGATTTCCTTTTTCAAAAATTTTGCTTAACTTATCGAGCCTTTTGCCGAGTTTTTTCCAATCAATGAGGCAGGCATTGTAAATGAAATTTTCATACTCTGTTAAGGACATTTCTGCTTCAATTGCTTGTGAAAGAATAGGGTAAGCAATCGTTACTCTTCTTATTTTCTCTCTTGTGTTTACGATGTAGTCTGAAATAGAGTCGAGGACTTTTTCTCTTTGCGTGATCTTTTCTGAAGGGCAGTTTGTTAACTCTCGGGTGTTGGTTTCTGTGTAAATGCCAATATAAGCTTGTGCAGATTTTAATGTGTCCATCCAATACTGGGGGAATTGGTTGATTTGCTCAGAAGTTGCATAGTTATAGAAAAAATCTTCTGTTCCTGGAAGTTTGACATTGACGATTGGATGGGCTTTGGCTAAAATGACTGCTTTGTAGAGTTCTACAAGCAGGGGCAGAGATTCTGTCTCTCCCGATAAGATTATATTTTCTCCTGGTTTGACTGCCGTGCAATATTTCACTGCAAGTTGCGCAAGTTTTCTTGTTCTTAAATCGACGGGCATGTTACAATAGAGCTTATGAAGAAATATTAAGGCAATTTCAGAGCCATCACCTTCATCTTCATTCTGGTGCATGAGGTTTAAAAGGATTGTTGTTCTTCTTTTATCTCTCTTTATTTTTATTTCTTCTTAGTAGTTACAAATAGAAAGATTTATAACCTGCCTTTTTCCCATCTTTGCATGTTATCACCTCAAGAGCAAGCAATCGATGAAATACTTTCGTATCAGACTTTTAGAAGAGAAGCTAGAAAAGCCGGCCTCTCTCTGTATGCAAACATGTATGGCTATCAGGAAAAATGGAAAGAGCCAGGTGATTTATGCGATTATCGTGTTCAAGGATTAGTATATGTTTCGCAAAGGCCTTTCTGGCATCCGCTCCAGATTGTAGGACTTCCTCTCAAGAGAGAACCCGTGGCTGAACTTAAGAGCGCGCCTTGGATGAGCTCGGATTGGGAGTTTGAGCAAATTTCAAAGAAAATGCCAACCTCGAAGGAAAATCTTGCGCTGAATATTGTGCATCCTGAATGGATTGAAACTCTTAAGGATGTTGCGGAGGCTTATACCGATAAAACAGGACTACTATGCCAGTTGAGGTATTACGGGCATAAGCTCGAAGATATTAAGCCATGACATCCTCCTCACCCTAGAGAGCGAGGTTTCCTGCGCATTTTGTCCTAAAAACTCCAGAATTCTTGAGAATGAGGAATTCTGACAGTGCTCAAAAGCTTTGCTTTTGACATGATGATGGATGGGCACTTCATCTGCGGACTAACGTCAAAAACCATGGGTTTTTGATCGCACTCAGAAATGCTTCGTGCATTTCTGATGAGTCCGCAGTTTTCGTGCTTGCACTCATAAGAAGTGCATTGTCGAGGAAGACTCAAAAACTCTGTGTTTAGGACGAGGAGGTACTGTCTTGCCGGGTTTATGCTCGAGAAGCGTGAAATTATCTCTGTGTCATTCTAAAGTAATTTCTATCAAAGATAAGATTTATATATCCCCGAGGGCTTAAGAGGGTATGGCTCCGGCAAAAACAAAAAAAACTTCTTCAAAAAAGCAGGCCAATCTTATCGTTACTTTTGATCCTAACCATCTGGAATCTGCAAAAAATGAGATTATGCACCTTCTTGAAGAAGTGAAGCAGAAAGCACAGCTTCTTGCGGCAGATGAAGGCCTTGCCCATATTGCAGTCAAAGATGCGCGAAAAGCTGTGGAGGATTTAGAAGGAATTGCAAAAAAGAGCATTGATAAATTCAATCATACGATGAAATGGATTCCTATTGATGTCTGGTGTAAAAATACTGTCAAGGAAATGCAGGACAACATTAAGAAGATGGTGAAGGGAATCAAGCCTGCAGAGAAATGGAAAATGGATCTCAAGACAAGAAAGCTTAAAGACAAGCCTGATGAGATCAAGCTGATCATGTCGCTCACCGAGGTGGTTGATCGGAAGAATGTTGATTTGGATAACCCTGAGAAAATCATTAAAATAGAGATTGTTGGAAACAAAGCAGGCCTCTCTCTGCTTAATCAGAAGCATCTTCTTAATATTGCGAAAATGAAGAAAAAGTAGTTTTCTGGGGATTAGGGGAAGAAGAGAGATTTTTGAGACGGACTTTTTGCACGATAGCAATGTTTATAAATATCAAAAGTCTTCTCCTTCCATGAAAAGAGGGAAAGGTGATACGTCAAGAAATGCGTTTGTCTTAATTCTCTTAGTTCTTATAGGGCTTCTTCTCATTTTTGCTCTTACCAATCGCAGTTTTTGGAATCGATTAACAGGAAAAGCGTCGACAGAATCAGCGCAGGTTTCTGCAACTGTGAGAAATACCGCCCCCACTATTATTACAGATAATCTTGATGGAACAACGGCGATTGATTTAATTCCAGAATCGACAAAAGATGTCGTTATTATTTTTAAGGCAGAGGACAAAAATGGGTATAATGATATTAGTACATCATCGGCTCAGACGTATGCCAGCATCTCTCGAGGAGCTGTAACAAGGCAGAGTTCTCCAGGAAGCTGCACAAAAGCTCCGGGAGGTAATCCTAAAAGAGCAGACATCAGCTGCACGGTTTCTATGCAATATTATGATGAAAATGCTGACTGGACCGTTACGGTAAGTGCGGGTGATATCGGAGGATTATCTGCAAGCCAAAACACAAGGACAATAACTGTCAATTTACTAAAAGATATTAGAATTGCAACAACACCTCCCTCTGGTCCAATCACTCTTAGTTTTCCAACAATTGATCCTGGTGCAGTAAACCAAGGAGCGACCAACGATGCGCTTGTCATTACCAATAGAGGAAATTATGAAGGGACGATAACTGTCCAGGGCACTAACCTTGTCAATGGCCCAGATTCTATTCCTATCGGTAACTTCAATGCAGACATCACAGACGCAGGGTCATGTATCCTCCCGGGAGAAGGAGGAACTGCAACAGCCCTCTCTACCAGCGTAGTCATTGCCAATAGCATCCTTCCTCGAACTCCGCCGGGAAATGCAGAAGACCTCTTCTTCTGCGCAGAATCTATTCCAGATCCTATTATCTCAGGAGACTACACTGGAACCTGGACAATAGTTATATAAATACAAAAATGAAAAGAAGAATAATGCAAAAAACAGTCATTGGAATAATATCTTTGTTGCTATTGCCTATGGTACTTGCTGGCATCAGCTACAATCCTAATCCCATAAAACTGGCCCCGGGAGAATCGAAAGAAATATTAATCAATCTCCAGAACAGCGAGGATAAGACGGTAGTTTTGCTTTTACAATGGATTGAAGGGGAAAAAATAGCAAAAATAATGGGAGATACAAAATACACCATTCCTCCAAGAAGCTATGATACCTATACTAAAATAAAAGTCAGTATCCCTCAGAATGCAAATCCGGGGGATGCCTATAAAATAAAACTTCAAATTAACACCGCACCGGAAGGCAGTAACCAGATAGAGATAACGAAAGGATACTTTGTTGAAATTCCTGTTATTGTAGTTGCAGAATCACAGCAACCGCAATCGCCGTCACCTCAAGAACAGCCTGTACCAACGCCGCCTACAACAACAGAAACCTTGGCAGAATCATCAAAACAGAATAAAACGCTTATTGCAGCGATTGCAGTAATCCTGATTGCTCTTGTTGTTCTTGTTATTGTTCTTATGAGGAAGAAGAAGTAGAATTCATTGAGATTTAATTGTTTCATAGCTTTTTTAATGAGGGCATTGATGAAACTCTTTCTTCTTTGTTTTAGTTATCAGAAAAAGCCAGAAGACTCCGCTTTTTAATGCGGAGATGAATGGAGGCTTTTTGTGACTTCATCATCAAAGATGATGAGAGCGCTCAGAAATGCTTCTGGCATTTCTGAAGCTTCAAAGTCTAATGACTTTGACAGCTATCAGAAGCTTTGCTTCTGAAGGCTTAAAAATTCGTTGTGGAAAAATCTCCGAACAGACTTCGCCATGTCAAAAACTATCGGTTTTTGAGCATGTCGGAAATCATCGTGATTTCCGAGCACTCTCAGAAATCATTGACTTCAAAATCTTTAGATTTTGATAGCCGTCAGAACTCTGTGAGTTCTGAGGTTTCTGAAGCCATCAGAATTCCTTCTCGGAACTTCAGAAATCCTTCAAGAATTTCTGATAGCTCTCAAAATTCAAAGAATTTTGAAGTTCTGAGGTTTATGGCGGAGTCGGAGATTTTGCGAATTTTTATGATTCAGGCCGTATGAAATTAGATCTTTCAAGAGGAATCGGCACCTCATTGAACTATAACCAAACACATTTAAATCCCGTTCTCCTTCTTTAGATATGAGGAAAAAAGAGATCGCCATTGTTCTTATTGTATTTTCTGTCATAGCATACATCTTCACGCTTTCCCTCTTTACAATCTACGCGAATGCTGTGCTTGGAGTTTCTCTTAGAGTCGATGCGTCGCCTCCAGAAGTTTATATCCTTAGTCCTCTGAACCAGACCTATGAAAGCCCTGTACTCTTTACCTATCTCGTGACAGACGCGTCTTTAGATTCTATTTGGTATGTTCTTTTGGGGGATGCTGTCAATCAAACAGCAACGATCAACACCAGCCAAATCTTTTCCCTTGCTCCTGGCCCCTATCATCTCATCCTCTACGCGAATGATACGTTTGGCAGAATGAATAGCACTGAAGTTAACTTCTCTGTCAATGAATCCGCTCCACCCGGTCCAGGTCCAGCGCCAGGTTCTGGAGGCGGAGGTGGCGGAGGTAGTGGAAGCGCAGGACAATCTCCTCAACCATTTTCTCCTCAAATTCAAAATAGCTCAAATATCACTGAAGAAAAAAAATTCCTAAACATAAGACTCACGATTCTCAACAATCATCTCCTGCTCCAAATCGAGATAGCATCTTCTTCGACAAATCCTCTTGCAATAGACTATGAAGTTGCGGGAGAAAATCTCAACTATAAAGAAACCGAGGTAACTGGATTTAAGGAGATTATTGAGAAAAAACTGGACTTAAATACTAATAACCTCAATACAGGAAATTATAGTATCAGCATCAGAGTCAAACAAGACAACCTCTCAGCCTATGACCGAGCTCCTTTCAGGGTAGAAAGAGAATTTCCTCTCGAGATGCCAAGAAAATCATGGCTTCCTTGGCTTATTCTTATTATCATTGCCCTCCTCTTTGTTATTATCCTGCTTCTGATTGAACAGAGAAGAATAAAGAAGAGAAATGAAGGATTAATCAAGAACATAAAAGAAAAAGGCAAGGAAAGAAAGCCTTCACTTATCTTTCAGAATCCTCTTGGAAAAAAAGAATATGTTCGGGCAATCAAAAAACCCCTCAGGAAAAGATAGAGATTATTCTCACTAACTAAGCAAGGTCTGCCCATATCAAAGATATTTGTCATCTCTTAATAGTGGTTAAGAAAGAAAGATTTATAAATCTTCTTTCTATGGAAGAGCATGGAATTTCAACGACCATTTCTAGAAGAAGCTGAGAAGTACATCAAGCAGCTTGAGAAGATAGGCAGATTTGAAGAGAAGTATCATCTCCCTCCGCTCCAGGAAGCTTCAAAACTCTGCGAGAGTATGTATTCTTTTGTTCAAAAACTTCCTGAAATTATCACTCCTCTCAATCCTGAAGAGCTCCTAACCTCTGAAGTCAAGAGGAGAATCGCCAGCGAGGCAGCTTATCTTGAACAAAGGTTAAGCGGAAGAATGTATCATTTTGATATGGTTACTCAAATCCTCAACATCCCCCAAGAAGATATTACGTCGCTGCATCCTTGGCTCAAGGAGAATAAAGAAAAAACACTTCGGGCAATCGAGAGGCTTTTCCAGTCAAGAGACATTGAGGAACATGAACTTCCTCTTAGAGCAGACATTCCCCCCATCCGAAGGCAGGCAGAAGAATTTGCAACCACTCATATTCAAAGATACCACTCCATTCTCGGAAAACTTCTTGAAGGACTGACGAAGGCGGGAAGTTATCTTCGGGACGTCCATGCTGTGCCGACATCTAACGAAAGATCCTATTTTGATCCCCGCACAAAAACCTTTGCTCTTGCTATTCCTCAAATTTGCTTTCTTACTGAAGATAGAACGCTCCACATTCGGGAAAGCGAGCTCGTCCGCCTCTATGGGCATGAAGGCATGGGCCATGCTCTCCAGCATATTATGACTGAAAATAATCATCTCCCCTGTTTTCTTAAGAAGAGTTCAGCAGCGACTATTGCTTCAGAAGAATCTCTCACACAATTTTATGAGGGCATCATCTTCGAGGATCTCAAAAAGTCGCCCTCAACACAAAAAAAACTTGGAATCGAGCACAAATTTGATGAAATCTACCAAGAAGTCAAAGACACTGAACAATTAAGCAACTACAAGCGGAAGCTCTTTCAATATGCAATTGTGGTTCTTGCTGATAAAAGTTTTGGCAAGCCGGACGATCCAGAAACCACGAGAAAGAAAATCGCCTGCATGAACGAAGTCGCCTTTAATCCAAGATACGGACTTAGTTTTATGGAAGAGCATAGGCAGCATTTTGATTCACAAGGAAATCTTTACGCTGATCTTGTTAGCGAGCTGAGATATTGCGCCCAGCCTGTACGAAGATCCCTCGATATATTTCAAGAAAAAGGGATCTCTTATGAAAATGAGGGGCGAGATCTCATTGATGCGACATTCTTAAGAGGATTTTGGACTCCGATAGGTTTCGTCGAGAATGCGAGATGGGTTGCAGAGCAGAATAAGAAATGTTAGGTACTTTTTTTGCTTAAAATCATAAAAATTCGCAAAATCTCCGACTCCGCCATAAACCTCAGAATTCTCATCAAGAATTCTGATGGTGCTCAAAAACCAAGAGTTTTTGACATGGCGAAGTCTGTTCGGAGATTTTTTCCACAGCGAATTTTTAAGTTCATGAAAAACCGCCATTCATCTCCGCATTAAAAAGCGGAGTCTTCTGGCTTTTTCTGATAATTATTTCTAATAAGTATTCCATGAATCCATTAGGTTGCTAAAGGAAAAATAGTTAAGGGGGACCTTCTCAAGAGAGTTATGGCAAGATCCAGTAAAAGTGCACTAGAAAGGAAATTTAGAAAATTAGCAAAAGAATGGTGGGAAGGGACATGCGTATTATCTAATCCAACACAAATTGTCTCTCATCTTGCATACAAGAGACTTGCAGCCATGGGTAATCCGATCATCCCTCTTGTTTTGAAAGAGTATCAGAATGGAGGCTCGTTTGAGTGGTGTGCTGTTTTGGAAGAAATTACAGGAGAGAATCCTGTTCCAAATCATCATATGAGCTATGATCTAATAAGAGATGACTGGCTCTCATGGGGGGAGAAAGAAGGATATATTGTGTACGATAAAATTTCTATTGAGTTAAGATCTTAGTTTTCAATGTTTTCTGCAGGGTAGCTTGTATGCAATGAATTAAGGAAGTTCTATTTCTGAAGCCAGAAAATTTTATCACTCTGTCGGCGTCCCTGAAAACCTTGACTGTTTTCCTGGAACCTGCCCGCCCAATTCCTGAGGCAAAGCTGAAAAGCCTCCGCCGTATAAAGAAAAATGCTGTTCAGGCAGGATTGGGCCATACCCTGAGAAATAATTCCCGTACACAGAACGAATTTGATTCCAATACGGAGACATTTTCATGCTGTAGAGGGGAGACCCCATTGCCTCTAACGTCTCTCCAAAAGGAGGTGTCTTGAAATGCTGCCACCAGTTGAACGCTTCTATGACCTGTTTCCCCTCGAAACCCGCTTTCTTCAATACCTCTAAATGCTCTTTCAGGGGAACATTGCCCATGCCCATCGGCAATTCTGTATGATCCAAACCAAAATTATCTGAAAGATGCACATGCTTCACAAACGGAGCAATTTTCTTCGTCTCAGCAATCAGTTCTTTATCAGTATAGCCGTACTTTCTCAGCATGTTAATATGCCCGACATCCCACGTCGCGCCAATCATTTTCTCAGAGGCTTTCCGCGCTTCTGATTCAGAATACCCACTTTTCTTGGCATTCTCAACAAATTTGTCTCTGGATTGCTCAATTAGCTTCCGCATGTCTTCTGCCTTTGAAAGCCCGCCACCAGCAGGAGGATTTTCAATGCTGATCACAGGAGCTTTATCATGCAGTTTATTATAGGCCTGCCATGCAACATCTCCAAAAGTCGTCGAGGATTTGTCCAAAACAAAATCATTCAGCGGAACAAAGAAGTCAGGGCTATGGACTTTCCCAAGAACGTCAGTCCCTTTTCTTACAATATCAGCAAAAGTATTGGGATCATACTTGTCGTTGTTTTCATCAATTTTGTCAAAATTTTTTTCAACGTCCTTCATAAAACCCTGCAATTCCTGCAGATCATGTTTGTCTCCTCCTTTTTTCTCAGCAGTTTCCTTGGCTTTTTTGTAGGCAAGATCAAAGAGCTCTCGCATCTCCCGATATCCAGATCTGAGAAACTGCTCTCCTTGCCGATGCCCATAATATTCTCTTTCAGCAACTTTCCTTTCAGGACCCTGGAATTTATCAAGACTCATCTCCCCTCTTTCTATCTTTTTTATTGCATCATTATCCAGAATCCCCTCGCCTTCTTTAGATATCTGCTCATTTCCCCGCACAACTGAGAAATTCAGCTCACGCAAAGCTCCTCTCCATCCTTCTTCATTCACTCTCTGTATTTCAGTTTCTGGATCAAACTTCTGCGGTTCCCCTGTAAACTTTTTTCCCTCTGTTGGAAAATAACGTTCGGTAATATCTTTCTCAGCTCTCATTCTTCCAGTCCTCGGGTCGATAAACATAACTGACCTTTTCTTAGGAACAAGTCTTCCTTGCTCGTCTTTTACAAGTACGGTCTCTTCAGCTTCAGGAACGCCGACTGTTGCGTGGAAGGTTATCACTCCTCCTGGAGAAATTTCAGCAGCTTTCTCCACATTGAGGAGCATCTGCTTCTCAGTGCTCTCTCTTTGCACCTCGCTAAATCCTCCCTGCTGCGAGATTCCTGATGCCTCAACTAAAAGCCCATGCACGGTCATTTCAGCTCCTGTTAACTTGCTAATTCTGTCAATCTCTTTCAAATGCTGTTTAGGAATAGACTCAAAAACCTCTGGGGTGAGTGTAGAGACCTCGATATTCTTAATCCCCATATTCAGCTTGTTTGAGACTTCTGCAATCTGGTTTGCAGTACGGGAATCTGTAGTGATGCTAAACCTCCCTGCAGGAGTTCTGATACCTCCGGATCCGTAAAAGAAGTCATCTTTGTTCTTCCTTCCATACTCTGAGTCCAGGGCTGAATATCCTCCTTCATAAAATGATTCGTAGGCCATTTTTTCTCTTGATATAATAAGGAAGAGAAGTATATAAAGATTCTTACGACTTTTCCTTAGTTCTGCATAAATCCTGCCCTCTTCAGCAGCTCTTTTCCATACACCTTATTCTTCGTCTCAAGGCAGGTTTTCTCGCAGAAATTCACTCGCTGTTCTCCTCGATAATCGCCAAGCATCAAGAAAGGCACGGGATCTGCTGAATGGCTCGATTTAATGCAGGGAGTGGCATGATCTCCTGTCACAAGAATCTCAAAATTTTCTTTTTTCCTTAATTTAAGAAGAGTGGAGAAAAAATATTTGTCCAGAATTTCTATCATCTCTTTCTTCTCAAATGGGAGATTGTCATGTCCTGGAAGATCAGTTTCCTTGAAATGCACGTAAAAATAATCGAATTTTTTCTTATTTTTTTTAATCACTCTTGCTGAAAACTTCGCCGCTTTCTTCAGCAACTTCTTCAGATCTCGATATGCCTGATAACTTTTAAAGGAATGAGAAAAAGTAAAGACTTCCATACCAAAAAACTTTGCAATGCCAATCTCTAATGGCATATACGCAACACCTGCCCATCGTGAAAATTTGTCGACCATTGGAATCTGGGAACCAGCGCCTCTTGTAAGAATAATATTTGCAGGCAATTCCCCCTTCAGTCTTCTCTTCTGATTGATATAATGCCTCTGCAATACCTCAAAACTCTGCCGGACAAAAGCGTTCACTTGTTTTGCAGTATACTCAGAAAGATCCTTCTCGTCGAGAGACTCGGCGTATTTCATAATATCTCCGACAAACTTCCCCCCTTCAGGATAAGCAGGATCAGTATTGGAGACATTATCTGAAAAACTTCCTCTCAAAACAAGAACGCCGCGATGCTGTACCGTAGGAACAAAAAGAAAAGGGTGATCAAGTTTCACTTCTTTATTAATCGTACGGGCGAGAATCTGCGCTTCTTTTGTTGTGAGCGTCCTTCCCACTCTTCTGTCCACAACTCTTCGTTCATCCATATCACTAATCGTGGCAAAATTCGCCCTTAAGGCGAGATCTCCTGGATGTAATACCATGCCTGCACCGATAGCTTCTAATTGTCCTCGAGAAATCTGTGTTTTCTCCCTGCCTAGAATATGCAAGGTAGCCTTATCAGACTCAGGAACCATTTTCTCGCTTACAGGATACATATAACCGAGAGTTGCATTTCCCGCAAGAACATCAAGAGAAGGCTTATTCGCAGACTCGAGAGGAGTTTTATGATCAAGCTTAATATGAGGTAGGTCTCCAAGACCGTCCAGCACTACCAGAACTCCTTTCATGTTTCTTAGAGAAGAAGGAGATTTATAAATTTTAGTATAGCTTATCGCACTTTAAAATGTTGAGAGGAAAGTTAATTTGTTATGTTAGAATTGAAAACCACACACTTTAGTGTGTGGTCGTATTTAGGGCTTTCAATTCTGAGCATCCTAAAAACAAGAGCCTGTCTCAAACCACACCTTTTAAGGTGTGGTGGCTCTTGTTTTTTTGATGGGCAAACCACGCACTTCGAGATTTGATATCACAAAATCGATGGGCCACCGCGCCTTAAAAGGCGCGGTTTGTTATAGGCCCTCGATTTTTGGGACGTTCAGAACTAAAAGTTCTGACAGCTCTCAAAATTCTTTGAATTTTGAAGATTCAGAAATCTTTGATTTCTGAGAGCTTTCATCATCTTTGATGATGAAGTGTTCAGAATTGAAAAAAAGATTAGCTACTACCGCAGACTAAATTCTGCGGTTTTCAATTCTGACATGAGAAACTGTTTATTAACCCGCTCAAGTGATAGGCAATCTTTTTCTAAAATCCAAAAGGACTGTTGTTCAATCCTGGAAAAAAGGAAGCTCTGGAAAAAAACAGAAGTAATATGGACTGTCTAATCTCTCCACCTGATCTCAAGCCACCCGTCGCCTTCATCTTCTTCTTGAGATGGATAAACTCTTTTAGTGTATTCCTCTTCAACGCGTTGATCATATTGCGTCTGCTCTTCAGTATATATCGGCTGCCCCAAATAGTTATTTTTGAGATCACAGCGCACCAGAAAATGGTCAACTAGGTTATGCATCCAATTTCCCCTGATTCTTGCAATTTTTTTTGGTGCCCAGCTTGACCGATTCCGCAGATGGTAATAAATATGATTTTTATCAATCAAAATATCTTCTACAAAGAAATCGCCGATTTTCTCGTCAATCCTCAAAGGGCCAAATCCAAACCCGTGATTAATTTTTAAAAGATTAGTTAATCCTCGGGCTTGCATGAAGTGAAAATGCAAAACTACTGTGACCTCCTCCGTCCCCTAAAGGTTTTTTGCTTCGCAAAAAATCCGCCTTCGGCGGAGGACGGCGTCCTCTGCTTTTCATCCGTAATGGTGCCTTTCTTGGTCTTGGATGTAAGCATAGGCTCTATCAAAATCGCTTCCGCAGCTCGCGCAAAAATATCCCTCATTCCAAAAATGCCCTTTCGGATATCTCTTCCTTAGATTAGGGCATATCCTGAAGAGGATATACGACGATAATCCTTTGATTATCTGCATCAATCCTGCAATTGAAAGAGTTCTCGGGCAGTCCACAATAATATGAACATGCTCATTCAGGACTTTCAAAATCTCTATCTTGATTTTATGTCTTTTGCATGCCTCTTCAATCGCGACTTTGCAAAAAACATTAAGCTTCGTCTTTCGCATCATCTCATATCTGTATTTGGTCGTAATCTGAATGGTCATCAGATTATTCCCGATAGAGTTTTCATAGTGCTTGTATTCTCCTACCGTAATTGTTGCTGCAGAGCTCTCGCTAAGCAAAACCTGTTGTTCCATTTTTTCTCCGCGCGAAGCGCGGTTGTGCGCACCGCAAAGTTTATTTATTTGAGAAAGCTACAACTACGTCAAACAATTCAGTGAGCTGCAGCAAGCTCACTTTTCATAATCATCTTAGAAATATAAATTGGCGCAATTCATCCGCCCACTAAAGTGGGGCGGATTTCTTGCGGTTCTTTAAAAACTCTCTTATAAGTGCAAGCACGAAAACTGCGGGCTCATCAGAAATGCAAGAAGTATTTCTGAGTGCGATCAAAAACCAAGGGTTTTTGACGTCAGCCCGCAGATGAAGTGCGTCCTGTTCAGTTTTAGGGGTAAATGCACAGGAAACCTTTCTCGAAACTTCACTTCTTTTTTGCTCATTTTTGTGAAGTAAAGTTTCTCGCCTTTAGGGTGAGGAGGACGTCATTCATCAGAATTTGCCTTGGAATCATAAAAATTCGCAAAATCTCCGACTCAGCTATAAGCCTCAGAACTTCAAAATTCTAGGAATTTTGAGAGCTATCAGAAATTCTTGAAGGATTTCTGAAGTTCCGAGAAGGAATTCTGATGGCTTCAGAAACCTCAGAACTCACAGAGTTCTGACGGCTATCAAAATCTAAAGATTTTGAAGTCAATGATTTCTGAGAGTGCTCGGAAATCACGATGATTTCCGACATGCTCAAAAACCGATAGTTTTTGACAAAGCGGAGTCTTCTGGTTTTTCCTGATAAAGAAATTGTCTAAAATTTCTCTGCCCTCACAGCAAGCTACGGGATATCAAACCCAGATTTTAAAATGAACAGAAGAAATGGCTGATGAACTCTGCCCATTTTCAGCCACTTTTTTGTGATGATTCCTATTACTCCTGAACTGAGTTCAAAATATACTGTACACCCACAAATCTTAAATACTCTCACTCTCTCAAGAAAGCATGGATGAGCATAAGTGCCCGGATTGCGGAGGCAAAGGCCGCATTTACACCAAAGAAGGAGTGAGAACGTGCTTCAAGTGCCTTGTTGAAGGCAGGCTCGATAATCACTCTAAAAATCTCCCGGATCATAATATACGATTGTAACTTTTCTTGACCGCGGCGAAATCTGTTCAGAGTGGATATACCCCCAACCGAGGCAAGCTGCGAGGATTTCTTTTCTATTAAAACGCGGAGTCTTCTGGATTTTTCTGATGTCAGAACTTTTAGTTCTGAAGTCCCCAAAATCGAGGGCCTGTCACAAACCACACCTTTTAAGGTGTGGTGGCGCTCATCGATTTTCTGATAATATAGAAAATTCTGTTAGTTAGATAACATATTCTACAGAATTTTCTATCTGTATAATTCTGAAAGGATGTGATACAAACCACAGAATTATCCATAGGAAAGTTTTTAATTCATCAGTTCATTCAATTTTTATGGATTTCGCAATTGTTTATTGCCTTGAAGATGAAGCAGCAGCAACTATTGTTGATCAGCTTGAAGAAATTAATCCTTCTCTTTCCAGGTATGCATTCTCAGAAAAAGAGCATATCATTTTTCACGATCATCTTGATAAAGAAGTGAAAGAGGACTTTATTATATTCGCCTCAAAACATCAATCAACACAGCACAATAAAACACTTACAGTTCATAGTATTGGAAACTTTGGAAAAGCGGAATTTGGCGGCATAAGCGAAAAATTATGCAATGCCTCAGCATTCGTCAATAAAATTCTTTTTGAAGAACTTCAGAAACAGGCGCAGGGGAGCAAGTATCAATGCACTCTAGAAGCAACGCACCATGGCCCCTACATTGAAAAACCTTCGTGCTTTATTGAGCTCGGATCAACAAAAGAAGAATGGAATGACTCACAAGGGGGAAAAATTGTTGCTAGCACCATTAACACTTTCATAGAATCCTTCAAAGATAAAAATACTAAAGAGCTTATTCCAGCAGTCGGTGTTGGCGCAGGCCATTATTGCCCGTCATTTACAAAGTTACAATTATCCTCGCCATACGCAATTTCCCACATTCTGCCTCAATATCACATGCCGTTTACCGAGAAAATGATCTTAGAACTCATAAACAAAACCCTTGAAAAACCAGCCATTATTCTCGATTGGAAAGGAATAGGAAAGCAAGAGGAAAAAGATCATCTCCTTAAGGTTCTTGAAACCCTCAATCTCAATTATCTCAGAACTGACCGAATGGAAAAATGACACTTGAAGATTCATTTGATGGAGAGAAAGTACGGGATATTCTCCTGAAGCGAGAAGATCCGCAACACCTTTCTCTCGGGCAATTAACAAAAGAAATTGTAGGTTATGCACAAATCCTTCCGTTCATTGATTTAGGCAGCGAGAAACCCGACTTTATTTTAAAATCTGGGTTGAATACCCCTCAGCTTGCTGCGACAGATTTTAAAAGACAGAAATTGCTGGTCGCGAAGCGAAAAATTTTGCGGGAATACCCCTCAGCTTGCTGTGGGGATAGCGAAATTTTAGGCAATTTCTTTATTGTTCTCAGAGAAGCAATTGGAAATCGTCTTAAAAAACTTTATGGCGAGCTTGATCAAAGAGAAAAATACTATCTAAATAAAGAAGAGAAAGAGTAAACTGCCGCATGATTTCCGAAATCAAGCAAGAATTGCATCATCATGCCAACCCTACAAAAGCAAAAATCCTCCAGCGTTTTTTTAAAACAGGCCAGGGAGAATATGGAGAAGGAGACATCTTTTTAGGAGTTGTTGTCCCTGAAACGAGAAAAATAGCGAAGAAGTATACTTCACTCACTTTTCCTGAGATCCTAACACTTCTTCAAAGTAAAATCCACGAAGAGAGGTTAACTGCATTACTCATTTTAGTTGAGCAATACCAAAAAAATCTTGAGAAAAGAAAAAAGATATTTGATTTTTATTTAGAAAATATCCCTCACATCAATAATTGGGATCTTGTAGACCTCAGTGCAGACAAGATCGTAGGCAGATTTCTCTATGACTTTGGAAAAGACTATCCCGTATATAAAATACTTCTTAAAAAATTAGCAGAATCGAGCAATATTTGGGAAAGACGTATTGCTATTATTGCTACATTCTATTTCATCAAACAAAATCATTTTGAAGAGACTTTCGATATTGCAGAACTTCTTCTCGAGGACAAGCATGATCTTATCCATAAGGCAGTTGGATGGATGCTCAGAGAAGCAGGGAAGAGAAACCAAGAATTCGAGGAGCAATTTTTGAAGGAGCATTATAAAAAGATGCCGAGAACAATGCTAAGGTATGCGATAGAGAGGTTCGATAAAGGAAAGAGATTATGGTATATGAAGAGATAGAGGAGTATCCTTATTCTCAAAAATTTAAGTCTAGTCCAGATCTCTGCTGTCCTCATAGAGCAATTTCATTCCTCGATAAAACATCTTCTCTAATTGAAGCGCAGCAAAGTATTCATGTGCTTTTCCTATAGAACGATTCTCAACATATAGAACAGGCTCTTGATTGGGCAGCACGAGCGTTAAACGAAATACATTTTCTTTTTCCACCCCGATAATTTCATTGTTATGCTCGACCCAATCATCTAGGCAGGTTCTTATTGAAGGAGTCTCAGAAGTTGGCCGAATTCCCTGACGTTTATATGACAAGTTTATTAATGCAGAAACAACTAAAGGACCACTACTTTCATCCTCTGGAACCCATCGGTCGCTGACCTGGCGTTCCAACAAAGCAATTTTGGAACCAGACTTACTGGAAACTCGTAATTTATGCCCCATTTTCAGGGCCTCATGAATTCCCTGGTAGTTAAGATAAAACTGTTCCATGGTTCAAGAATGCGTTTACCTCGCAGAATCAGCCTGCTTCTCTGCCTCATTCTTCTTCTGGGCAGCCATGCTTTCAGCAGTGTTTTGATATGCAAACATGATCTCTTTCGCAAGCGCTTCAGTAATAGTCGCCTTCTTATTAAACGCTTTGTCAGCAGCGCCGTGAACAAGGTTGCGGAGAGCAAAATTTAATCTTCGCAAAGGCGCGGTATCAACTGCCTGCGGATAGCGGGCCCCTCCATATTCAATAACTGTGACTTCGTCTCTCGGCGCACTGTTCTCAATTGCTTTTACAACAACCTGAATAGGATTTTTTCCTGTCTCTTTCTCAATGATTTTCAGAGCATCAATCAAAACCTTCGCATTCTTGCTGTACTTTCCAGAGCTCCAGCTTACGATCTGTTTATGCTTCTTCCCCCGATGGCCTGGGACGCCCAATAATCCAATGATCCTCTCAAGGATATTCACCCTGGTTTTTCCAAACTTCTCGAAATTTCTTCCATGGCTCTTCAGCACAAGTTTCACATCGAGATTAATATATCTCTTTAAACCAGGATCCTCAACCTTCACATCTTCTACGCTAAATAAATTAAATATTTTCATAGTTTTCTTTTCTCATCGCGAGATTAGTAATTTCCTTAATGGTTGACCGCAAACCCTGGCTGATGTCGCGCTTTCCTCTTCTCTCTTGAATGGGGAATCGTTCAAGGATGGTTACGGTATCGCTCAGTGAAGCAAGCCTTCCTTTCTTTGGCCTGTAGTGCTCGGAGAAGCTCTCGCATTTTTTAATCTTCCCGAGCTCCCGAGGCATTCTGCAAAAAAGATACCGCGTAATCTGCTCTAAAGTTTTTCCGTCTGAAATAAAATCAGCAATATCTTCGTGCTGGCCAAAAACATATTTCTCCTGTTCCGGGGTAAGCTGACAAACCCAACCATACATGTGCAGTAGATCTCCTGCAATTTGCTCGGTATCTTGATGTTCAAGAGGATTACGGCCTAGTGCTGTTTTCATTGCAACTGCTGCAGAGGTGGTAGTATAATTTATTTCTTCAGAATCGCGATACTGCATTTTATCTTCTTCCTCTCTCAATCTTGCCCTTTACGAGCAGGCGCAGAGGCTGATCATTTACTTTAATCACTTGAAATCGAACACCGGGAATGTCTCCCTTGCTTCTTCCCTGCTTCCCGCCGATTCTCTCAATAATCACTTCATCATGCTCCTCGATAAATCTCTGGGCTAAATTTCCAGGGATAAAAGCGGTGACAGGAATAGAGTTCTTTGTTAATTGCACTTTGCAGCATTTCCTCATCGCTGAATTCGGCTGTTTCGCCTCCTTCTGCACTTTCTCAAGGACAATCCCCTTTGCCTGGCTTGCTCCCTCAAGAGGATCTGCCTTCTCATAAAGGCCAAGCATCCTTTTCTTATACTTGGCATCGCGCCATCTAAATTTTCTTCGATTCTTTATCAATTTTCGTGCATTCAGGAGCCCCATGTTCTTACCTACAATCTATTTTCAGCTCTTTTAAATCTTTTTAAAGTTATGGCTTTGTTAAATAAGCAGCGTTTGTTAAAAAGAGGACTTATTTAACGAAGCTTAAAGTTATGGCAGCCAGAGTTCTGTTGAAAATATGCAATAGAAAGTGAATATACTCCCAACCGCAGCAAGCTGCGGGGTATTCAACCCAGATTTTAAAATCACAAAATCGATGGGTAACCTCGCCTTTTAAGGCGCGGTTTGCTACAGGCCCTCGATTTTGGGGACTTCAGAAACCTCAGAACTCTATGAGTTCTGACGGCTATCAAAATCTATGATTTTGAAGCCGAAGATTTCTGAGAGATCTCATCATCAAAGATGATGAAGTCCTGAAAAAACCTCCATTCATCTCTACATTAAAACTTCAGAATTCAAGGAATTCTGAAAGTGATCAAAAACTAAAAGTTTTTGACAATGTAGAGTCTTCTGGTTTTTTCTTGATTCCGAGGGTAAATACCCCAAGGTCTTGCCTTGGGGAAGATTCGTCCGTGGGACTTGGGTCTTGCCCAAGGGTAAATACCCTGTATAAATTAACCATTATCTAATAGTAACTTAATGGAAAGACTTATATATCTCCCTTTCTTAAGAAAAAGATGCAGAACAAAAAGTTTTTCCAAAAATATGATAATGCAATAAGAAAGACAAGCCTCCTCATATCTATGGCTTTAGCTGGCTGGCTTGCTTGGGGAGACAGCATCCAGGAATCATATCGGAGAAAAACCTCTTTGGAAGAAGATCTTGATCATGACATTGTTGTAGCTTATATGCTGAGGGATTCTTCTCGCAAGGAATCGGGAGAAGAGCAGAATCCCCTTATTGAGCCGATACGTGAAGAATTTCCAGCACAAAACCAGGAAGCGTATTTCCAACAGCCCACTCTTAGAGACTACTGTATTACAAACTTCTCCCAGGATTCAGAAGAGAACCTCCTAGCGAGAATGATCTTTGGAGAGGCAAGAGGCTGCTCGCAGAATGAACGCATTGCAGTAGGGTACACTGCGGTCAACCGCCTGCAAAGGCCAAGGAGATTTGGGCGAAACCTGCATGATGTCATCCTCAGGCCATGGCAGTACAGCTGCTTCAATAGAAATGATCCTAATAGAGCCCAACTCATGGATCCCCAGCAGTATGATATCAGATCTTTTGAAGAATGCCTTGAAGCTGCAAGAGGTATTTTATCCCAAACATATCATGATCAGACACAAGGAGCTACCCATTACTTTAATCCCCGATTAGCAAATCCGTCATGGGCGTCGAGGATGATTAGGATAGGAAGCATTAATAATAGCGAACATGTGTTTTATCGAGAGGAATCATAAAAATTCGCAAAATCTCCGACTCCGATATAAATAGCGAAGTCTGTTCGGAGATTTTTTCCACAGCAAATTTTTAAGCCTTCAGAAGCATTTCTGAGAGCTCTCATCATCTTTGATGATGAAGTCACAAAAAGCCCCCATTCATCTCCATTTTTAACCTCAGAATTCTTGATGAGAATTCTGACGGTGCTCAAGAATCAGCCTATGATTCTTGACAAAATGGAGTCTTCTGGCTTTTTTTGATAAGTGAGCCATTCATTCAGTGGAGAGTACGAAGCGCGGAGGAGAGAAGTCAGAAGAATTCTGCGAGAAGCATCTTCTTATATGCCTGAAAGAATTGAAGAGATTCTCCAAGCAGAGCACTCAGGGCTTTATCAGAGAACGATGAGAGCTGTAGAAAATTTTGCAATCGATATAAGTGAAGACCGAAGATACTGCAGGATTCTTGGTGTCGATTACAGCAATCTCACAAGTAATGACTTCAAAAGAATCAGTGTTGTTGCATTATATCTCGACAGAAAATATCCTGATCATGTCCTTCCCGGGTTATAGTTCTATATCCTCTATCCTCACAACATTTAAATATCGCCTTCCCTTCCTCTGAAAGAAAATGAGGATCAGAAGCATCATCCTTCTTATCGCAGTAGTCCTTAGTGTCTACTCTGCAGCAGCAGAGATTTCCCTTTCACAGCCCAAGAGCATCTATAACCTTGGAGATGAGATTGCACTTACTGCTACGATAAAATCCGGAAAAAGTGCTGAAGGTTTCCTGAAAATGACGCTCTCCTGCGGAAATGACTCAAAAGATTTCTACCTCGCTCCTTTCTCGATTAACGCAAATGAAGAAAAAAAAGTGGACAGTAACCTTTCTCTAAGTAAATCTTTTCTCGGAGACGCAAAAGGAAAGTGCACTATTCTTGTCTCAACTCCTACAGGAGATGCGCTCTCCCAAAGCTTTGAAATTACTGATAGAATTGAGCTTACCCTCATCCTCAATAAACTCGGCTTTACTGCCGGCGAGCCTATGAGCGTGAAAGGCAGTCTTCTCAAGCCGGATGGCAAATCTTTCTCAGGATTTGTTGAGATTGGCATCGCTGGAACTGATATCTCAATGGTAAAATCAGTGAATGCCAATCAATTCCAATTCAACATAAGCCTGCCAGATAACATCCATTCTGGCACGTATACTCTTCATGCAAGAGCATACGAGAAGGATAAAAATGGCGAAACCTCTAATCAAGGAATTGAAGAAATCGCAATCGCTGTCGCGAAAATTCCCCAGAAAATAGAGATTGCTCTGGACTCCCAGAGCGTTGTTCCTGGAGGAAATATTTCATTCAAAATCTTTATGTATGATCAGGCGAATGATGAAGTTCAAGGCGATGTAAGCATTGTTATAAAAGACCCTGAAAATGAAGAGCACTGGGAAAAACTTGTGAAGACAAATGAACTTGCTGCTTTTTTTGTTGAAAAAAATGCAACTCCGGGCTACTGGAAGATCGAGGCAGTCTTTCAAGGGATTTCTGTCAAGAGGCTCTTCTATATTGAAAACCAGGAGCAAGCAGGTTTTGAGATCATTGGTGACATGCTCTACATCAGAAATTTAGGGAACACTCCTTACCGAAAAGCAGTGCAGATCGCCATTGGAGACGAAGTGGAGATCAAGGAGATGGATCTTGAAATAGGGGAAGTCAGAAAATTCAGGCTTGCTGCGCCTGATGGGACTTACAAAGTGAGTGTTACCGACGGGCAGGAAACATTAACTCTGGACACGATCTCCTTAACTGGAAATGCTATAGGAGTCGTAAGTGAGAAGAGCAGCAATATTTTTATTAAGTATCCTCTTGTATGGATATTTATTATCATTGTCTTCGGCATGTTTATCCTCATGATGTTTGAGCGGTTTGCAGACAGGAAATTCATCGCATATAATGTCCCGGAAAAAGCTTCTGTAGAGGTCAAAAAACAATGGACTGCTCAAGGCCTTACCTTTGCAGGTGTTCGAGAGGCAGAGCATACCTCTTCGATCCAGGGCCACAAGGAGGAAGCGTCTCTTGTTGCCTTTAAAATTAAAAATATGCCCTCATTAGCCAAGGATCAGCTTTCTGCCTTGGAGTCTTATTTTAATGCTGTCTATGAACAAAAAGGAGTGATTTACAAAACAGGCGACTATCTCATCGTTATCCTCACCCCTTCTATCACGAAAACATTCAAAAATAATGCCCATGCAGTAAATGTGGCAAAATCCATCAGCAGCCATCTTCATGATCACAACAAGAAATTCTCAAGGAAAATTCAGTATGGAATTGGACTTAATTATGGAAGTATTATCGTTGAACCTTTGAAAGACAGGCTGAAATTTTCAAGCACAGGAAATGCTCTAAGCTTGGCGAAACGCATCGCGGATATTTCTCAAGGAGAAATTCTGCTCTCCAAAGATGCAAATACCCACATTGGGTCAGAGATCAAGACAGAAAAAGTGCCAAGAGAAGGTTTAGACCTTTATGAGATTAAGAAGGTGACAGATCGGGGAACGTACGACTCTTTCATCCAGGGATTTTTGCATAGGAATAAATGATTCTTTCTTAATCTTAACATGATCATAACTTTGTTGTGTATAGAAAAAAGTACCTATCAAAAAGAAAAGTATCGATTAAGAAGACTTCTTTGGAGAAGATGAAGGAGAGGGTAATTCCAAAGGATAAATAGTTTCTATAATTAATGGCCATCCTGGGAAGGTCTCCTTAAGGCGGGCAAGAGTTGGATCAACTACTCGAAGAAAACTCGGATCATAGACAGTTAAAACTTCGCAATTATAGCCTGTACTCTGATCAAACCTGAAGTACGCTAATTCCTTAAGTACTTCTACTGATTTCTTTCTTCCAAAAATACTTTTTTTTAATCGCCTATCAATTCTATAGCAGCCTTGGTGGTGATCACCTTCCCATCTAAATGATTCATGAGGAAACGCCTGAACAAGCGCTTGTTTAAATTCATTTTTGTAAATATCTAAGATTTGCCGACCAGAAATTGTTATATTATGTTCTTGCAAATCCTTCCACTGCTGTTCAGCCGACGGAAACTGCAAGCTCATATATTTTTCAACATATTTCGCATCAATATCAAGATCTTGTGCAAGAGCATAAATGCGCGAGAGGGGAACAATTTTTTCCTCAGTAGGGAACCTTTCCACGAGATCCTCAATGCGCTTCCCTTTTTGAGCATCAATCTGCCTTAAGAGTTCAGCGCCCTCGATTATTGAGGAATATTCCTCTCTTGTAAAAGTTCTTTCTCCTTGCAAGTTTTCTGGAAGGTTAGGGGCAGTATTTCCCAATCTTTTTACTTCTGACTCTTGAAGAGTGTCCTCAGATGGTTTTGGAGAATATTCTCCCATTATTTTTTTCTCTAATTCCATCTCTTTCAGAAAAATCAGGAGTATTTAAAGATTTCTAAAGTATCACTTTAAAAGTAGTAACGATAAACATTCCTACGGGCGCACATCTTCATATCCTTTATACAAGTCCTTGCTATATCCTTGATGATTGAAGTCAAAATTAAAGGTTTCTAAAAAGTCCTGCAGGAACTCCTTGCTCGCTTTTCTCTGTTTCAATTTCAAATAGACCTCTTCAGTAAAGCAGTAGGGGCACAGAAAAACCGAAGGATGATTGCATGTTACGCATTTCAGTCCCTGAATATTGTTTCCAGCAGTAGTAAGGCCTTTCATTGTTTTCAGAATTTCTCTTTTCAGCCCAAAAAGCCCTCTCTTTTCTCTAAGCCATTCTTCTATTTCAACCGATAGGCACTCCGGGCATATTGGATTGTAGATAACTTCATTGCATGAAACGCATGTGGCATCTATCTTAAGCATTGTTGGAAATGTTCCGCTAATCTTCAGGGAAGATTTAGTGGAAACAAGAGAGTTTAATATCGCAGACGCAGAGAAGATTATTGGCAGAGCTTCTGCTCTTATAAGAATTCCATGCTCTTTTCTGAAATGCGCCCGTCATGTAGATTAGGAGTAAAAAAAAGATATAAATATTTGGTATATACAGTATATATTCAGCAAAATCAGGAAGAAAAAAGAAGAAATGAGACGCCAAGAGCGGTTTTCTGTGTATTTGTCACGCTTTCTTTATTTCCTGCAACGAGGTGTAATACCCTGGGGCTCTGCCTCGGCAGTCGTTCCTAGCTGGAGGATTAAAAATACCCCGACCATTTGGGTCGGCTGGGATTTTTATTGATTCTAAAATCAGGGTTTAATACCCCTTAGTTTGCTGCGGGGACTTCAGAAGATTTGACTTCAAAATCTTTAGATTTTGATAGCCATCAGAACTCTGTGAGTTCTGAGGTTTCTGAGAGTGCTCAAAATTCAGAAGAATTTTGACATAGCGAGATTTTAGACTGTTTCTTTATTCTTTAGAGGGAGGAGGAGATCATCTTTTTTCTCTATAATCTCTATAAGCGTAAGCTTGATGGGCTGATAACCTAAACATAAACGGTTTTTTTCATCATAAATACATCGAGGGCACCATTCAGGGATATGATAATTGAGATGCCCGATACAATAATCTTCCTGAACTTTCATCACTAATTCATCATCTATCATCAAAAATGACTTTTTTTGGTGTTTAAATATTTCATCAAGAATCTCCAAAGCCTCAGAAGGGAGTCGAACCCTTGACCCATTGCTTTTTCTCCAACAAGGTACGAAGCAATTGCTCTGCCAACTGAGCTACTGAGGCATAGATTGAGGAGAACATCATGATTTAAGAAGTTTTTGGGAGGACATTTACAAAGGTTTATATTCGATTTCTTTTTTATTCGGAGATGAAGCGGATTATTCAATTATTTTTTAGTGCAGGTATTGTGTATATGTTTTTAGGAGTGCTTCTTGGAGGATTGATCTCTAGCGGGCCGCTTGCTACCTATGCTGAAACTGAAGCAGGACATTGGATTGAAGCAGAGCACGCTTTCATTAATTTCATTGGTTTTTTTAGTTTTCTTTTAATGGGGATTGTTTACCACGTTCTCCCATCTTTAAGTGGAAAATCGCCATCAAAGCTACTTGCGATAATAAGCTTTGTTATCTTAAATGCAGGACTCTTATTGATGATATTATTTACAGCAGTTAAGTCTCTTAATCATTTACCTGTCTCTTTTGCCATCATGACTGGAGGGTTATTATTGACTTTAGGATATTTCATTTTTGGGTGGAATGTTCTTAAAAATTTGTAAGCCTTTAGAAAGTGTAGTGAAATATTAATTCACTAACCACTTCAATCTTCTGAAGGCATAGAGTTTTCTTTTGTCTTCGATTTTGGATTCTTGCAAAGCATTTCTCAGAATTTCAATATTGTTATCATAATTCTCCCGGTCCACGGGGTAAGGAATCCCGTCTTTCCCGCCATGCAAAGGAAGATTCATCACACCTGTTTTTCGTATATCTTTGTAAAAGAAGGTCTTATATATAATTTTTATGGCTTTTCAGAACCATGATTATTCCTCCGCACAAATCTTCCTGCGCCGTCTTCGTATTCAAGAACATCTGGACCACCATAAATCTCTCTAAATTCCTTGATCTTACTTTCAGTAGACATCCATAAGCCAGAAGCAGTAGGCTGTGTTGCACAGAGATGTCCAGCCGCATTCGCCGCATCGAGGATATCCAAGGTAGAGTCTCCCATAACTTCTTTTACCACTACCGCAGACAAATATGAATCTCCACACCCACTGGTATTCACAATCTCTCGTTTTACAAAAGGATTATCTACCATGGGCAAGGTTGGCTGAAAATAGATTTTCCCTTCTCGATCAAGGACGACGCTCCCCATCTCGCCAAAAGTGACATAGACTGCGCCTTTCTTTCCTTCATCAGAATTTTGTAGCGACTGAAGAGAACGCATTTTTTTAACCAGTGTTTTAACATCATTAATCTTTCCGACCAATTGCTCTAATTCTTCTCTATTAGAAATATAGACTTCACTCCTCCTCACTAATTCCTCAACTTTTCCTTTCCCCAACGCCTTGATCATAGAATCGGTTGCAGACAAAAATAAACGGACACTTTTATCCTGCTGAAGAACTTCTTCGAGAAGCCCAAGATATTGAGAATCTCGCACGGTATTCAGGACAACAACATCATCTGACGAAATGCCTAAATTGCGAGCCTCCCCTGCAGTTTGAGGCACTTCGCTTCTAAAAGTTAATTTTTTCCCGTCAACAGGAGAAAAATTCAAGTTCTTCCCAACATTTTGGTCATTAATTCCGTACACAGGAAAATATTCAAGATTGGAGAGTTCACGTTTGAGCTTATTCTGGATAAAATCGCTCCCCCATGGGACGGTCAACCGAACACGAATGTTGTGTCCATAGCCCTCCGCCAGAAGCTGGTCAAGATAGACTTGCTGCCCATAAGCAGTATTATACGCCCCGCCGCCGCCTGTTGCTTCAATGATTTCAATATGCCAGAATTGATTGAACCCTTGAGGAGAAGTACTTTCTAAACCGCCCTTAAGATTGTACTTCTCGTCAGCCAGCAGTGTAAAATCCTTTGCAGTTACAAAGATTTTAGGGTCATGAGCATCTATTATTCCATAACTCTTAACTCCTTTATGCTCTACCAAAAGCGCAGTGTCTAAAGGCAGCTGAAATGCGGTCCTTTGAGAAGGTCCAAAGAGATGATTTTGAGGATTTGGAATTGTAATAACCTGGAGAGAAGGAGGATTTTGCTTCACTCTTCCCTCGAGGTCGATATTGTTAAGCCCTATGTTATGGATAGTAATGCTCTGATCTCTGGGAATACTATCTCTTCCAAGATCAGCGCGCAGAGATCGTGGGACAACCATTTTAACTCATGTCAATATGATTCCGCAGGGCTTTTTCAAGGGATCTCGAGAAATCTCCTCCTAGAAAATCAGAGTCGGGATCAAAATTTCTTGGAGGGGCACCCGTAGTTTTTTTCACAAACTGCTGAAATTTCTGATAGCTCTTAATAGGGCTTGTGCTATGAAATTCTCGTTTTTCTGTCAGCAGAGCTTCACAGCTCGTGAGGCGATATTGATATGCGACATATGCGTCTAAACTCCTCACTCCGACAATACCAACCCCCGCATTTCCCATATTTTTATACTGTACGTAAAATTCTTCTTGTGCTATCATTCCATGTACTGCAGGATTCTTCTCTATAAATGTCTTACCTTTGTCCTACTTTCTCCTACTGCGAGAGCAAAGAGGTAAGATAATCAAGGATGAATTCTGCCTTCGGTAAAACCTAAAAAGAAGAAAAGCTCCTACTTTATCCTACTCAAGTAAGATTTATATAGTTCCTCTGCTTCTTAAAAGAAATGAAGCAGAAAATCTCCATTACGCTCAATGAGAAGATTCTACGGGATGTAGACGCGATTATTGACAATCTAATTATTCGCAATCGCTCCCAGGCAGTGGAGTTTATGATTCGTGAAGCTCTCAAGGAGAGCAAGACCGCGGTAATCCTTGCTGGAGAGAATAGGGATAAGTCGCCTACTCGCGTCAAAAGCCGCTATGCATTGCGCGTGAATCATCTCACAGTTATAGAGAAGGCAGTAAAAAAACTGAATGACTCAGGATTCAAAACAATATATGTCATTGCCACGCACTCTACCTTAACAAATATCTTCAAAATTTTAGGAGATGGTTCATCCTACAACGTAAAACTTGAGTTTGTTCGAGGAGAAGAATCAGAGCAAGGGAGCGCGGCAGCATTGAAGCTCCTCCGGGGGAAAATCAAGACAACATTCCTCGTCGTGTTTTGCGACATCATCTTTGATGAAGTCAATCTCATAGAACTCTGGCAGCAGCATCTCAAGGAAAAAATGGTCGCAACATTGCTCCTCAATAGTTCAATCATCCCTCACAAAGTTTCTGGAAAAGCGCTTTGGGGGCATGTCAAACTCGAGGGCTCAAAAATTTTTGCCTTTGAAGAAAAACCAACACCTCCTAAGATGCAGTCTTCTCTGCTTTTCAACGGCATTTTCGTTGCAGAGCCAGAAATTTTTAGTTATGAAGGAAGCAGCCTCGAATTCGATGTCTTTCCAGAGCTTGCCCGAAGACGGTTGCTGGGAGGGCAGGTTAGCAGCGCGGAATACCTCCATGTGCATACTCTTAATGATCTTAAAGAAATCAAGAGAAAAATGCGTTTAAGACACTAGCAATTTCTCCACTTCTCCCTTAACATCAGGGAACTTTTTTTGGCAATCAGGACAAACAGCATACAGTTCATTCTTATTCTTTTTCTCGTCCTTAATTTTAATGCGGACTCCATCCAGCTTCCCTAGAAAAGTTTCCTCGATCTTCTCTCCACACAAAACGCATTTCTCGCTCATACAAAAAAGAAAGAGAGCATATTTATAAAGATATATGAAAAAATATCGGTATCCTATGTTTGAGTAATTTTTTCGGTGATATCTTTGCATTTGCGGAGATATTGCTAAAGAGCATAAAATTTAAAAACTGGGGAAAAGTTAAAAAACAAATTGAAATGAGGAAAGTATGACTTCCAATCGCGATTTAAGGAGTTATCAGGATAGTGACGCGATAGCGGCTGCTTTCGGAAAGCTGGTAAGCGGCCGGGCTGGATACAAAGTGGTTATTGAAAAAAAGAAGGAGCCAACGATTTGCCCGAATAATGAATGTAGAATGAATCTCACAGGTGATGAGAAATTCTGCCCTGATTGCGGGACGAAGACGAATTTCAAGAGCTAGATCGTTTTATAAAACTCTTGCGCCCAAGATGCTTCTTTTCATTCTTCGTTTTGACAGAAGTTAATTCTCAGAGAAAAATGTTAAATCTGAAACTTGGTTACAAATCATAAAAATTTGCAAAATCTCCGACTCCGCCATAAATGGCGAAGTCTGTTCGGAGATTTTTTCCACAGCAAATTTTTAGGCTCACTAAAAGCAACTCCATTCATCTCCATTTTTAAAAATGGAGTCTTCTGGCTTTTAGTGATCAATAACCTTTATAACTCCTTTTTTTCTTTCTAAAGCATGAAACAGGTTATCGTAACACTTTTATCTAAGCTCCTTAATAAAGAAAAAGAGCTCATAGAACATCTTCTGGGGACGCCGCCGGACCTTTCATTGGGCGACTACGCCTTTCCCTGTTTCTTCTTGGCAAAAGAGCTCAAGCAAGATCCAACAACTATCGCAAAAGAGCTTAAATCAAAAATAAGTAAGAATCTTCCTCAAGAAATAATGAAAATTGAAACGAGGGGCCCTTATCTTAATTTCTTCCTCAATAAAAATCAGTTTGCTGAAGAAACACTAAAAAAAGTCCTTAAAGAAAAAGAGCAATACGGCAGTAGGACAAAAGCAATCAAAAATAATAAGATTTTGATTGAGCATACCAGCACAAACCCTAATGCGCCCCCTCATGTAGGAAGAGCAAGAAATGCTTTTATCGGAGATGCACTAGCCCGCTTATTAAAATTCCGAAAATATCATGTAGAAACCCACTTTTACGTGAATGACGTTAGCAAACAGATTGCAATGCTCGCTTTCATATGCACAGGGAATGAAAAGTTCCATGACCTCCTGCAGAAATATATCACCATATCAAAAAGAGTCGAGGAAGAAGCAGAACTTGAAAAGAAAATATTGAAGCTTCTTGAAAAATTTGAAAAAAGCGATAAAACAACACAGGAGAAATTCAAGAAGGTTGTAAGCATTGCAATAGAAGGCCAGAAAAAGACCTTGGAAGAGGCTGGAGTGAATTTTGATTATTTTGATTATGAATCTTCATTTATAGAAGAAACAAAGAGTATTCTTAAGAGGCTGAAAGAAACAGGAAAATTATTCGCTGATGAACACGGCAGATCGGTTCTCAACCAGGAAGGAATGGGTTTCGAGCAGAGCATGAAATCTCCCGTGCTTGTTGTCACCCGAAGTGATGGAACAGGCTTGTATATTTTGAGAGATCTCGCTTACACCTTGTACAAAATGAGAAAAGCAGACAGAAACATTCTTGTCCTCGGAGAGGACCAAAAATTATACTTTCAACAACTCAAGGCAGCTCTCCAGCTTCTTGGAGAGCAGGCTCCGGAAGTAGTACATTACAGCTTTGTCCTTATTGAAACATCCGAAGGTGTTGGTAAGATGTCTACCCGCAAAGGAGATATAGTACTTTTAGAAGATTTCATGCGCGATGCAGAAGCAAAAGCTAAAATTGAAGTAAAAGAAAGAGAGACAAAAGGAGACCCAAAGAAAATCGCTATCGCTGCTGTAAAATTTGCTCTGCTTAAAAATGATCCTAAAAGAAATATTATCTTCAATCTCAATCACGCATTAAGCTTTGAAGGCGAGACAGGCCCGTATCTTCTTTATAGCTACGCTCGAGCGTCCTCAATTCTAAGGAAAGCGCGCGCCATGAAGATGCAAGCAGCCAAAGAAAAAAAAGAGCAGAAGAAAGGAGCATTGCATCTCGAAGAGAAGGAAAACCAGCTGATCACAAAAATAGCTCAATTCCCAGAGATCATAGCGAAAACAGAGGAAATACTTGACGTCTCCCTCATCGCAAACTATGCCTTCCAGCTTGCGCAGGCATTCAATGAATTTTATCATTCCTGCCCTGTCTTGGGATCTGAACAAGAAGAATTCCGCACCCAGCTTGTAGAATCTTTTCGCTATACGATCAAAAACTCCTTGCAAATTTTAGGCATCGAAACCCTTGAAGAAATGTAAACTTTTGCACATAAACTCTACACTCCAAGAATTAATAGGGCAACTGTTAATTAACTTGCGTAATGCACATGGATAACCTTCTTAAAATTTCCCTCGTACTTTCTCTTCTTGGAATATGCATTCTTCTCTTTCTTTCGCAAAGAGACTCCAAGCAAACAGAAATCAAAGAAATACAGGATAATTCCTATCGCTTCATGAACAGGAAAGTGAGCATAGAGGGAAGAGTAAGAAATGAAAAAGATTATAGCAATGAAAAACCGTTCAAAATCCTTGAACTTCAGGATAAAACAGGTTCAATCCAAGTCACTTGCAATTGCCCCACAGGCCAAAATCTCACAGGAAAATTCATTCATGTTGACGGGAAGGTAACTGAATATAAAAAGCAAGTGCAAGTTCAGGCAGATGAGATCGTCTTAAAGGAGAGGTAAATCATTTTTTCTCAAATCGGTCATTATCTCGGCCATCGTGCTTGTCTATCACTCTTTTGAAAGCTTCATCAAGGTCTATGCCCTGAGAATTTGCGAGGCAGCACAAAGTAAAGATAACATCTCCGATTTCTTCTCCCATATCCCGGGTATCTTCAGTAGGTTTCTTCTTTTTAGGGCCATAGAGGTGGTTCACTTCTCTAGCTACTTCGCCTGTTTCTTCAGTTAATCGAAGCATGATATCAGAAGGTTGCCAATAGGGAATTTTGTACTGCTGAGCCCAAGCATCTACCTCTTTCTGCACATCTTTAAGCGACATAACAGATAAAGTAAAGAGGAGTTTATAATGATTATGGTAATAGTATTGAGGATAAGAAGGATAAATCAAGAGTATATATTAGAGAGCCTGAAGCTAAAAAACTAAAGGCAATAAACTCTAATAGAATATAAGATTTCTACAAACCCTTAAAATTTAACATTTTTTAAACCCTCGAAGAGGCCTTCGCGTCAAAAAAGTAGAGACGTTAGGCCTCTTCTGGGGAAAAGAGGTTATACTATTTAGTGGTAACATAGGTATTTAAATCTTTCGGTGTGATACCCCTATTTAATTATAACAGAATACCCTGTGGAAGGGGCAGGTTTATAAATCAACTTCTCCACAAAAATAATGACTTCTCAGCATTGAAGAAGAATAGTAATCATAGAGTGTCAAAATGAAATTTGAAGAGCTGGCGATTGATCACAGCATACTTAAGGTAATCCAGGAAATGGGATTCACAGAGCCTACAGAGATCCAGGAGAAAGCAATTCCCTTGGTCAAGCAAGGCCATGATGTTATCGGAGAGTCTGCAACAGGATCGGGGAAAACATTGGCGTTCGCAGTGCAGCTCATCGAAAAAGCAGAACCTGGCAAAGGCGTTCAAGGGCTTGTCCTTGTTCCAACTCGGGAATTGTGCGAGCAGGTGTACAAAGAAATAAAAAGATTTTCCAAATACAAGCATTTGACAACCACAGCTATTTATGGTGGTGTATCCTATGCCCCTCAGACAGAAATGCTTGAAAAGGCAGAAATTGTCATTGGAACTCCGGGAAGAATTCTTGACCATATCAAGAGGGGAACTTTCGAAACGCATCATATTAAAATCCTTGTCATTGATGAAACTGATAGAATGTTTGATATGGGATTTATTCATGACGTTACGGAGATTATCAGAAATGTCTCTCCAAAAAGGCAGACCCTTCTCTTTTCCGCAACCATAGATCCAGATGTTGAACACATTGGAAAGAAATACATGCATAACCCTAAGATGGTCAGTGCTGTTGCTGAAGTTGATCCTTCTTTGCTGAGACAGTTCTATTATGAAATTAGCTCTGGAAACAAATTCTCTCTTCTGGTTCACCTTCTGAAAAATGACAAGACCGGTCTGGTAATGGTATTCTGCAACACGCGGAAAAGTGTTGATTTTCTGGCAAGAAATTTAAGGAAGCAGGATATTGAAGCGCTCCCCATCCATGGAGGACTCACGCAGGCAAAGCGAAATAGCGTTATGGACATATTTAAAAGCAACAGGGCTCATGTCCTCGTCGCCAGTGATGTCGCTGCCCGGGGGCTGGATATTAAAAACGTCTCCCATGTCTATAACTACGATCTTCCAAAGACAGAAGATGAATACATCCATAGAATAGGAAGAACCGCGAGGGCGGGAAAAGAAGGAAAAGCAATCAGCATTATTTCTGATAGAGATTACGAAAATTTCCATAGAATTAAGAGAGATGATAGAATAAAAATGGAAAAACTTCAGGCGCCGGAGATAGAACGGGTTCCATTCAGGATCCATGAAGATGAGCACCAGAGAGGCAGATACAGCAGTGAAAGTCATTACAATAGATCAAGGCCAGGGGGTTTCGGAAGATCTCGTTTTGGTAGACAAGAAGGACCAAGAGGCGAGAGAAGTGGTGAACGGGGAGCAAGAAGCGAGCATGGAAGCAGTTATCAAGGTCAATCAAGACAGGGACAATCAAGAAGGCCTCGATTTGGCAGAGACTCTAGAGAAAGAAGAGGGAGATCTTGATCTTGCTCTATTGAGATCTAGGAATTTTGAGGATAGATTTGGTTTTCCCTTGCGATGTAGGAATGACAGGAGCACTTATTCTTATGATGCCTTCTTTTATAGCATCTTCTAATTTCATTCTCGATAATCTCGGTAAGAATTCATGGCCATAGTTATCATAAATTTCTTTGGCATCTCTATAAGCACTTTGAGCATCATACTCCCTTAAACCTAAAATAAAGTTTACATATTCCGCAACTAGTTCAGTTAACTGATGATGGCCAGGAGGACGTTTGCCCGAGTTAAGAAAAAAGGTGATTCCATCAATGATCGTGGGATTTAGCTGGTTATGTAGATAATGGCCAACTTCATGATTGATAACTGCCTGAGAAAAAATATCCAGAAGTTCTGGATCCTTTAAAGGAAAGTAAATAAAATTATCCGGAATAGAATATGCAGGCACGTCCCGGTCATGTTCTGGATACTCTTTGGATTTGAGAACACGCCTTAGAAGAGGCTTTTTAAATCGTAAAAATTCTGCATCTGAAACTCCAAAATATGGAACGCAATCAATAATAGCAAGGTCTATCTTTCTTCTGAGAAGAGGCGTTAACATTTTAAATACTACAAAATTGGCCTTTTTGATTAATATAAACTTACCGGATCTTTAGATAGAGCCGCTTCTCTGGAATAGATGGGGAAATTAACATACTGCTCAATCAATAAAATCTTCCTGCAGTCTCCTGAAACGGGCGATATTCTCTTTCCCCATAGGCGCAAGAACCCATTTATCACAAAATCGATGGGCCACCACACCTTAAAAGGTGTGGTTTGTGACAGGCCCTCGATTTTGGGGACTTCAGAACTAAAAGTTCTGACATCAGAAAAAGCCAGAAGACTCCATTTTGTCAAGAACCACTCCCTGGTTCTTGAGCACCGTCAGAATTCTCATCAAGAATTCTGAGGTTGAAAATGGAGATGAATGGAGGCTTTTTGTGATTTCAAAGTCATCAGACTTTGAGAGCTATCAGAAGCTTTGCTTCTGAAGGCTTAAAAATTCGCTGTGGAAAAAATCTCCGAACAGACTTCGCCATGTCAAAAACCGATGGTTTTTGAGCATGTCGGAAATCATCGTGATTTCCGAGCACTCTCAGAAATCATTGACTTCAAAATCTTTAGATTTTGATAGCCGTCAGAACTCTGTGAGTTCTGAGGTTTCTGAAGCCATCAGAATTCCTCCTTGGAACTTCAGAAATTCTTGAAGAATTTCTGATAGCTCTCAAAATTCCTAGAATTTTGAAGTTCTGAGGTTTATGGTGGAGTCGGAGATTTTGCAAATTTTTATGATTTATTAATGAGGCGCAATGCTTCCCGATAATTTAGCTATATTCAGAGCTGTCAAAAACCGCCAGTCATAGACCGGCGGCATGTTAATGCTAGTGGTTTTTGATCACCGTCAGAATTCCACTTACTATCCTTCGACCACTCGTCAGAGATGAGTGGAATTCTGAGGTTTAAAATTAAGGTTAGTTCTGATAGAGAGCCATCACAACATTTTTATACGCATAAAGATTTTGTTCTCTACTAAGAAAGGTGAAACATGAAAGCAATCCCGTTTGCAGGCATTGAAGGATGGCTGAACTCAAAGCCGCTGGAGTTATCCATGCTCAAGGGCAAGGTAGTACTCCTCGATTTCTGGACATATTCCTGCATTAATTGCCTCCGCACCCTTCCGCATATAAAACAATTATGGGAAAGATACAAAGAGTATCCTTTTGTTATTATTGGAGTCCACACCCCTGAGTTTGCGTTTGAAAAGAAAAAAGAAAATGTAGAACAGGCAGTAAGAAAGCAAAAAATAGAGTATCCTGTGGCATTGGATTCAGAAAATGTCACATGGAAACTTTATGGCAATCGCTATTGGCCAAAGCAAGTGCTTCTCTCAGCCGAGGGCGAGATCGTCTATGGCCATATTGGAGAAGGAGGTTATGAAGAGATAGAGGAGAATGTCATCCAGCAATTGCAGTTCATAGGAGTGAACATCAAGTTCAGAAGAGAAACAAACTTCAGAGATATGTTCCGATTTTCTCATAAGCAAGAAATAATCTCTCCAGAAACCTATATCGGAAGCATTCGAGGAACCATCGCGAGCGGCATTGTCTGCCAGCTCGAAGGCTGCAGTACTTACAAAGATCCTGGACAGCATGAACTTGATGCTGTTTATCTTGAAGGAGACTGGAAACAGGAATACCAATATGCAATTCATCATGGGGAAAAAGGGCATCTCCTCGTGCGCTTCAGCGCAAAATCAGTCAACCTTGTTTTAGATGCAGAAAAAAGCGCAGAGTGCGCTGTTACTGTCGATGGAAAGCCTCTTACAAAGTACAATGCTGGATCTGATATCTTTTTCGATAAAGACCAGAGCAAAATTATCGTCGATAGACCTGAGATGTATAACCTTTACAATTTTGAGAAAACTGAAGAGCATGAAATCAAGATCGAGACTGACGGTGCCTTGAAAGCGTATGTGTTTACGTTTGGTTAGCTCTTCTGATATTTCTTCAGTGTTTTCACAAAACCAAAGAGAGGACTAAAATCAAATAAATCGGTCACCAGAGTTCCTTCGGTTTTGACTTTTTTCTTGCAGTAGGGTTCCAACAACAGATGATCCCGACATTTCAAGGTCTTAGAAAACTCTTGAGAGAAAACAACTTCTTCAAGACCGTCTGTGTAAACAACAGCAGTATCGCGTAGAGGTTCTACTTCAACTTGCCCGGTCCGCACATACTGCAAAGCAGCTTCTTCCCCGGTTAATGCACCATAAGCAAGAGGTTCTTGAGGATTATTTCTGTAGAGGCTTCGAATAATCTTCCTTCCTTCTGGAAAAGCAAAAGTGGTTTGATGTTTCCTCAGGACATCATCATCAATACTTCCTTTTGAATTCGGCCCCTCGTTGGGAGTCCTGAAAGTTAATCCAGAGCCATCAAAAACAGCAATGCCGCAATCAGCAATAAAACCATAGCTCAATACACCTTTCTCACGAACAGCGCCGACAGCAACACAAGCCCAGAAGTCATTTTCTAAATAATCAGGATGAGGATTATGCTCTTCATTTAATTTCTTAATCTCCTTATTGGCTTCCCGAAAACCTTCAAGAACAGCATTATTATTTTTATCATAAAAATCCAAGACAACTTCCTGAAAAACCCTGCAAAAAGCATCTGCAGCATATTTCGCAGGGCTCGGCCTCGGATACTTGAGGAAGAACTCAATCATCTTCAGGTGATTCCTATGCGAAATGACAGGCATCCCTCTAGGGTCTCGGGTAATCCCGTCTGCAGCAGCAAAAATCTTGGGATAGCTGTAAGCTCCCCAGCTGTCTTCTTGAGGCCGAAAGTTCATCCAATGCTGGACAGTAAATCCTTTCATGAAATAAAGAATATTTTAAGGTTATAAATCTTTCCTTAATAACCACTGTGAAATAGTGTCATATCAAGAAGATTCTCTATTACTTCTTACATTATACGTCTCATGATCAAGAAAATGACCTCCTCCCCGCCCTAAAGGTTTTTTGCTTCGCAAAAAATCCGCCTTCGGCGGAGCGGGGTTTCCACTGAACCTTACCGAACATGGTGTTCTTTTTGATTCCGCACATACTCAGTTATCACAT
>Ga0209514_10000889_pt1 | contig 56501 bp, 51 predicted proteins | sample Subgrocontami58m_FD_187452 | JGI IMG/M metagenome (GOLD analysis project Ga0209514, IMG submission 187452) | Subsurface groundwater microbial communities from S. Glens Falls, New York, USA - GMW37 contaminated, 5.8 m (SPAdes) (version 3) | ecosystem: Environmental > Aquatic > Deep subsurface >... | reverse complement strand
GCCGCCGCAGCGTTCTCGTCTGGGAACATGTGCTGCATTTCCAGCAGCGTCGTGGGAAAGGCCAAGCGCACGCTCATACATCATAACACTACCGCTAGTGGTCTTGGGTGTCAACCGGATAGGCATAGTTCATTCTACTTGGGGTTCATTGGCTCGATTCGTGCCTTGCGAGATCATTTAGCACCTTCAGCCTTCAGCCTGAACACCTTGTAGTTACAACTGAGATGTTCAACGACAGAGGGAAAAAGCTTGACACGATGATCTGCTCAAATTAGATTATGTGCTTCGCGGCTGAGCAACGATAGGTCGTTTTGAACGGTAACATTAACCGGTAAGGTTGGAAGGGAGATGGAGGAATGTCTATGCGAGAGATCATGGTTGGTGAGTCATTGGTAGGTGATGGCAACGAGGTAGCACACGTTGATCTGATGATCGGCCCCAAGAACGGCCCGGTCGGACACGCCTTTGCACAGTGCCTCGCTCGGCAGTCTGCGGGCCACAACGCCCTCTTGGCGGTCCTGGCGCCGAATGTCCCAGCGAAGCCTTCGACGGTCATGTTCAACAAGGTGACGATTAAGGGGGCGACCCAGGCGGTTCAGATGTTCGGTCCAGCCCAGGCGGGTGTGGCGAAGGCCGTGGTGGATAGCGTTTCTGAAGGCGTGATCTCCGCGAAGGATGCTGAAGACTTGGTTGTCATTGTCGGCGTCTTCATCCATTGGCAGGCGACGGATAATAAGAAGATCTACGACTACAACTATCAGGCGACCAAAGAGTCAATCCAGAGGGCATTGGCAGAGCAGCCCTCGATGACTGACGTACTGGCGCAGAAGGATAAGGCCAAGCATCCATTCGCGTAGTCGGATCGATAAGCGGCAGGAGTAAAGAACGGGATCGCGTGCAACGAAGGGGCTGCCGGGCGAGTGCTGAGGACCTGATCGGCTTCTTGCCCGTCAGCCCCCTTGATTTCGCTGAGTGAGGACCTATGGCGACAGAGCGAAAGCATCTTCTTTATTTTTTAACGACTGATTCCCACCCTAGTCCGTTCGATATCAATATGGCGTATGACGCAGGCTTCCACGCCGTCATTCCATATGGTGATGTGACCGAGGAGTTGGCAGTCCTCCTGGTGCAGGATATCATCTTCTCCAGAGGGCCGAAGGGAGCCAAGTTCAGCGCGCTCTTCATCGGGGGTAACGATATGGAGGTGGCTGAGCGGGTCCGTCACGCCGCCGTGAAGAACATGTTCCCCCCCTTCCAGGTGTCGATGATGATCGATCCCAAGGGGGCCTATACGACGGCCGTGGCGCTCGTCGCCAAGGCGGAGAAGGCGCTAGGTGGGTTGCACGGAAAACTGGTGGCGATCCCGGGTGGAACGGGCCCCGTGGGTACGGTTGCCGCCACCCTCTGCGTGAAGCTGGGAGCCGAGGTGATCATCGGCTCCAGACAATTGAGCGGCGTAGAGCGTCTAGCGCAGCAATTGTCGGCGCAGACCGGCGGCTCCGTAAAGGGCGCTGCAATGGCGACGGATGAGGAGAAGATCTCGCACCTGCGGGGTGCCGATGTGATTCTTACGACCGGCAAGGCTGGCGTGCAGATGATTTCTGAGGCGGTTCTGAAAGCGCTCCCGCCGGGTAAGCTTGTAGCCGATGTCAATGCCGTTCCCCCGACCGGCATCTACGATCTGTCGCCTCATGATGACCTGAAGGAGATCGCCCCGGGGATTAAGGGAATTGGGGCGCTCGCCGTTGGGGTCCTGAAATACGATGTCGAGATAGAGATGCTCGAGACGATCCGGACCTCGGAGAAGTGTGTGGTTCTTGACCAGAATCAGGCTTTGGAGATTGCCCAGAGGCGTCTTTCCGTTCGATAGGAGTGATAATCAGGTGGCTGAGACACAGTTTATATTGATCACTGGCCGATCGACCAAGCAGGGAAAGACGGTCCATCTTGGCAAACAAGCCCAAGAGTACCGGGACGAGATCTCGACCCTGCAGATGAACCTCAAGGATATCGAAGCCTTAGGGTTACAGGATGGAGGTCAGGTGAAGGTCGCATCGAAGTACGGTTCAATGGTGGTAAAAGTAAAAAAGTGGGATATTCCGCAAGGGATTATCTTTATCCCCTACGGGGAAGTGAGCAATGCCCTGATCGGTTCGGATACCCAGGCAACAGGAATGCCGGATTCAAAAGGGATCAAGGTGGAGGTTGAACGCTATGGCTGAGAGCGTTGCCGTGAAAGAACCGTATGTGATGACGGGCGTCGTGTGTCCCTATTGCGGCGTGACGTGCGACGATCTTGAGGTTCGAGTCGAGAATGGGAAGATCACGGATGTCAAGAACGCCTGCGTCCTGGGTAAGGACACCTTTCTCCATCACCTGGAGGGATTGTCGACGCCGAGGCTTTATGGGAAACCGGCGACTATTGATGAGTGTATCGACGCGGCGGCAGGGATTCTCGCCAAGGCCAAGTATCCCCTCATCTATGGACTTGACTCGACCGAACTGGGCGCGCAGCGGGCGTCGATCGAGCTGGCCGATCTGATCGGCGCGAATATCGATCATACCTCTTCTGTCTGTCACGCGCCAAGCTACCAGGCGGTGATGACAGTCGGCATCCCGACGTGTACGTCGGGAGAGACGAAGAACCGGGCCGATCTGGTGATCTTTTGGGGATGTAATCCTGCTGAGGCCCACCCCAGGCACGCCACTCGTTATTCGGTGACCCCGAAGGGAATGTTCACCCCGAAGGGGAAGAAGGACCGGATGGTCATTCAGGTCGATGTCAGGCCGACGCCGACCACGCGAATAGCCGATGCCTTCATCCAAATGAAACCGAACTCTGATTATGAGGTCATCTCTGCGCTCAGGGCTCTTGTGAAGGGCCACGAACTGGAACAGACCGAGATTGGAGGCATAGCGGTCGATGAATTGAAGGCTCTTGTAGAAAAGATGAAGAGCTGTAAGTTCGGGATCGTCTATTGGGGGATGGGCCTGACCCAGACCAGGGGAAAATATCTGAATCTCGTCGCGCTGCTCAAGCTTGCTCAAGATCTCAACGAGTTTACAAAATTTTCGTGTGCGGCGATGAGGGGGCATGGCAATGTGGTGGGTATGGCTCAGGTGCTGACGTGGCAAACGGGCTATCCCTTTCATGTCAATATGAGTCGCGGCTATCCTCGATTCAACCCTGGGGAATTCTCGGTGGTCGATCTGTTGGCCCGTAAAGAGGTCGATGCCGCGCTGATTGTCGCCGGAGACGCCATCGGGAACTTTCCCGGGAGCCTGGCAGAGCATCTGCGATCGATTCCGTTGATTGCCATCGACCCCAAAGAGAGCGATACGACCAAAGTAGCCGACATCGTGATTCCGTCAGCGCAGGGTGCAATTGGTGCCGGGGGGATGGCGTACAGGATGGACCATATCCCCCTGATGTTCAAAAAGGTGGTTGAATCACCCTACCCATCGGATCGGGAGATCATCGACCGCATCATCGCGAAGGTGAAGGCGATGAAGAGTCGCGGCAATGGCGCTCCCGCCCCGGCCGGTAGAGGCTGAGGATAATTGACATGGGACGCTCGTTAAAAATCATCGGCGGTGAGGTCTATGACCCGGCTAACGGGATCGACGGAGCCATCAAAGAGATCTGTGTTGAGGATGGAAAGGTTGTGCAGTCCTGTACCGGGCCCGCTGAGGTTATTGATGCTACGAATCTGGTCGTAATGCCGGGCGGTGTCGATATTCATACGCATATCGGCAGTCCGGCGGTCAACGCGGCTCGCGGTTTCAGGCCGGAAGATCACCGGCACGTGCATTTCAGCAAGAAGCCCGGTCTCAGGTCCGGCGTTGGTTCTACGGTTCCCTCCACCTTTGCGACCGGCTACCTCTACGCCCAGATGGGCTATACCACGGTGATGGAAGGCGCAAACGCTCCCATCGGCGTTCGGCATACCCACGAGGAGTTGATCGACACCCCGATCGTGGATAAGGGGCTGTATATCGAATTGGGGAGTAACGAGTTTATCCTGAAGTTCATCAAAGCAGGCGAGATGGAGAAGGTCAAGCGATATGTCGCCTGGCTCATCCGGTCGCTAAAGGCGTATGGCGTCAAGCTGGTCAACCCCGGCGGAGTGGAGCAATGGAAATACGGCAAGGATGTGAAGAACCTGGACGACAAGGTCCACTACTTCGACGTCACGCCGCGCCAGATTCTGAAGGCGCTCGCCTGGGCCAACGAAAGCCTCGGATTGCCCCACTCGATCCACCTGCACGCCAATAGCTTGGGCACACCCAACAACTACCTGACCACCCTGGACACGATGCAGACGCTTGAGGGCTCCCGGCTTCACGTGGCGCATGCCCAGTTCCATAGTTACGGTGGGGAAAACTGGGGCGGTTTTTGCTCAAAGGCGGCCGAGATCGCGGAGTATATCAACACTCATCCCAACATCACGACGGACATCGGCCAGATTGTCTTCGGCGATGCTACCACTATCACGGCGGATGGCCCGTGGCAGTACCGGTTGTACAAGCTCAGTAAGAATAAATGGTACAACCAGGACATAGAGGTAGAGTCGGGATGCGGAATCGTCCCGTACACCTATCGAGAGAATAACTTTGTGAACTCCCTTCAATGGGCCATTGGACTGGAGCTCTTCCTCCTGATTCGTGATCCGTGGCAGGTATTCCTCTCTACCGATCATCCCAACGGCGGCCCCTTCTACCTCTATCCCTGGATCATCAGGCTGCTCATGGACAAACCGTTCCGTGATGAGATGCTGAAGCGCGTCCATAAGCGTGTGATGCCGGAGACCATCCTGAAGGCCCTTGACCGCGAGTATACCCTTTACGAGATCGCCATCATCTCCAGGGCTGGACCCGCAAGAGCTTTGGGGTTGAAGCATAAGGGCCACCTGGGAGTCGGGGCGGATGCCGATATTACTATCTATTCCAAGGATAGCGATAAGGAACAGATGTTCGAGCATCCCGTTTATGTTATCAAGGCCGGCGAGACGGTCCTTCGAGATGGTGAGATCGTTCACAGTCCCGATGGAAAGACCCTATTTGTTGTCCCGCCTGACGTCGGCGAGATGGACCCAACCTTTAAGACTGAATTCGAAAACTACTACACGATTCGGTATCAGAATTTCCCAATCGATATCGAAGACATCCCCAATCGGGAGGCGATTCCTGTGGGAGATCCTCGATGATATTGTTGTCGATCTGACGGAGAAGCGATGGAGATCAATGGCGTTTACATCGATGAGACATACGCAGAGGCATTCGGCGCTTATGCCGGTCGAGTGCTGATTACCGCGTGCAGCAAGACGTGGGCCCAGGAGGCGGCTCGGAGTATGGCGGGCTTCGGGACCTCGGTAATCGGCTGTGGTTGCGAGGTTGCCATTGAGGCGATCGAGCCGGCGGACACGCCGGATGACCGCCCCGGCGTGAGTGTGTTGCTGTTTGCCATGTCAAAAAAGGCAGTTCAGGAGCAGCTCATCAACCGGATCGGTCAGTGTGTGATGACCGCTCCTACCTCGGCCTGTTATAACGCCCTGGAGGCGGAAGATCGCCTGTCGATAGGAGGCAAGCTCAAGTTTTTTGGAGACGGATTTCAGATCAGTAAGCGGCTCGACTCACGGATGACCGGAAATGGGAGCAATCCGCGGCGCTTCTGGCGGATTCCTGTGATGGACGGTGAGTTCATTGTTGAAGACCGTTTCGGGGTGAAAAAGGGGGTGGCCGGCGGCAACTTCTTACTGCTGGGGCGCGAACTGCCTGGGACTCTGCAGGCTGCGGAGCGGGCGATCGAGGCGATGCGAAAGGTACCGGATGTCATCATGCCGTTTCCGGGCGGCGTCGTGAGGTCCGGTAGTAAGGTCGGCTCGCGCTATAAGTTCCTGAATGCCTCAAGCAACACAGCCTTCTGTCCATCGCTCAGGCGAGCGGTCAAGAGCGAACTACCGGACGGGGTTGGGGCGGTCCTAGAGATCGTCATCGATGGCCTGACGCCGGAGGCGGTAGGGGAGGCAATGCGAGTTGGCATCCGAGCCGCGTGCGGTCCAGGCGTCGTGCAGATCACCGCTGGTAACTACGGCGGGAAGTTGGGGAAACATCACTTTCACCTCCATCAGCTATTGGCTGAGGGCTGATCGCTGACGGCTCACTTGTGAAAAGAGGGTAGCATGTCACCAGTCGTGCTTCGTATGAAAGAGGCCCCGACGAGTATTCCGCTTGAGGCCGAGTCGATCTCGCCAGATCTGTTCGTGCAGCGCAGCCAGGCGGAGATCGAGGCCATGCCCGTCGCGTTGGGGAATGAAACCCTTCGCCTTGGCGACTTTTTCAAGGTGGAGGGGGAGCGATCGGATGAGATCGTTCTAGAGGGCTGCACGGGACGAGTCAAGTGGATCGGCTCAGGGATGACGCGCGGTCGAATTGTGATCCGCGGCGACGTCGGGATGCACGCCGGATCGTATATGCGAGGCGGCGAGATCCTTGTTGAAGGGAATGCGGATGACTTCCTCGGTGTCGAAATGGAAGGCGGGCTGATCCGGGTCAATGGTAGTGCAGGGCATCGTGCCGGGGCCGCCTATCGGGGGAGCAAGTACGGTATGCAGGGCGGGACTATCCTGGTCGACGGAAACGTCGGGCACGAAGTGGGCGCCTATATGCGGCGAGGTCTCATTGTCATCAAGGGGAACGCCGAGGACTTTCTGGGGGCCATGATGGCGACCGGGACGATCTGCCTCTTTGGCCAGGCAGGCATCAGAACAGGAGGCGGAATGCAGAAGGGGACGATCATCTGCATGCGTCCTGTTGACATCCTGCCGACCTTCGCGTATGACTGCACCTATGCGCCGGTCTTTCTCCGGATTCTGTTTAAGGAACTGAAGCAGCTAGGGGTGGAGTGCCCTGCTCAGGCGGATGGCCTTGTTCGGCGCTATCATGGGGACCTGGCTGATGTCGGCAAGGGCGAAATTCTGATTGCCGCCTGAGGAGGACGCGACCTTGTCGCTCAGTCTGAATATCCGGGCAGGTGAGATCCTCGACCGAATGGTGGAGCAGGCTGGGGCGCTCGGGATCTCGGTTTCGACGCTCACGAATGGCGCCAGGCTTGTCGATTTCGGGGTGAAGGCACCAGGGGGCCTGCTCGCAGGGAAGGGACTGGCGGAGATCTGCCTTGGCGGACTGGGGGAGGTGGCGTTCCTCCCACTGAACTTCGGTGACTTCTCGCTTCCAGGCGTCAGCGTGGCGATCGACGGCCCGGTGTTACCCTGCCTTGGCTCGCAGTACGCCGGCTGGAAGATCCAGCGTGGGAAGTTCTTTGCGATGGGATCCGGTCCGGCCAGGGCGCTGGCAAGGACCGAGGAGTTGTTCGAGACGATTCGCATCCAGGATACGGCCGACTCGGCGGTTCTCGTTCTGGAGAGCGGCCGCCTGCCCACCGAGGAGGTGGCCGACTACGTGGCGGAGAAGTGCGGTATTAAGCCGGATCGGGTCTCTTTAGCGGTCGCTGCCACGCGAAGCTTGGCCGGGGCGGTGCAGATCGCTGCGCGCTCCGTCGAGACCGCCATGCATAAGCTCCTGGAGTTGGATTTTGACGTGACCAAGGCGCTGAGCGGTTTCGGGGTCTGCCCCATCGCGACTCCTGCCGCTGATGATATGACCGCGATCGGGCGGACTAACGACTGTGTCCTGTACGGTAGCGAGGTGTTCCTAACGATCTCGGCAACTGATGCTGAGATCGAGACCTTGATCGACAAAATCCCCTCCTCCTCGTCGCGAGACTACGGACAGTTGTTCGGTGAGCTCTTCAAACGGTACGATGGGGACTTCTACAAGATCGATCCGTTCCTCTTCAGTCCGGCCAGGATTACTATCACTAACGCCGCCAGCGGCCGAACCTATAGGGCCGGGCGCTTCAATGCCGAGCTGCTCCGAGCCTCCCTCCTCAGCTAATCAAAAAAGCGCTGTCATGCGTTCCGCGTTCGTTGCGTGCAGCGTCCCGCGTTTATAATAGACGCAACGAACGCCGCACGCAACGAACGCAATAGACGAGATGAAGATCGGGATCCTGGCCGACAGAAGAGGGTGGCACGTTGAGGCCCTCGCGGAAGCGCTGGCGCGACGCAGATGCCAGGCTGACTTTCTGTCGATTACACGGCTGGTAGCCCGCGCCCCAGGTGCTCCCCTTGTCACGATTAATGGCCAACCCCTCGAATCCTACGATGCGCTGCTGATCCGGACGATCCCGGAAGGGTCACTGGAGCAGATCATCTTCAGGATGAATGCGCTGCACCGGTTGGAGGCGGCGGGGGTTCGGATCATGAATCGGCCGGCCCCCCTTGAACGGACGGTGGATAAATACTATACGTCGAGCCTTCTCGCCTCGAGCGGCCTGCCGACTCCGAGAACAGTAGTCGCTGAGGGGTTCGACGAGGCGATGGAGGCGTTCCGCGAATTCGGTGACGTGGTGGTGAAGCCGCTCTTTGGCGCCGGTGGGCGAGGGATAGTGCGGATTAGCGACGCCGATGTCGCCTACCGAACCTTCCGTGTCCTTGCCATGACCCGGAGCATCTTCTACATTCAGGAATTTGTCCCGCATGGCGATTACGATCTCAGGGGCCTGGTGGTAGGGGATCGGGTGGTCGCGGCCATGCGCCGGCGGTCGGAGGGCTGGCGGCATAATGTCTCTCAGGGTGCGCAGCCGGAGTCTTACGCTATGGATGAAGAGGCGGTCGGCCTCTGTGTCGAGGCCAGCCGGCTCCTTGAGACTGATTATGCCGGGATCGATCTGCTGAGGACTCCTCGCGGCTATACAGTCGTAGAGGTCAATAGCATCCCAGGCTGGTCCGGCCTGCAGCGAACCACAGAGATCGACATTGCTCAGGAGATCGCAGACCACCTGCTGAGTCGGCTTGGACACTGACTAGGGGGCGCAGCAAGCAGCGCCCCTACATGTGTGGGTCGTTGATCTACGTAGGGGCAGGGCTTGCCCTGCCCGAGAGGATTGGACAGGGTGACGCCCGCCGAAGAACTCGCCCTCGCCGCACAGCTCGCCTGTCTCCTGGAGGTGAGCGCTAACAAGCCTGGCAACGTCACCCCGTTCGCCGACTTCGCCGATACCTGCTACACCGACTTTCTGGCCAGTTCCGTCATCCTGGGGCGAGCCCTGCGGAAGGCTGCGACGGTCGCCACCGGCTCGCTGGTCCTCGACGCGGTTCGAGAAACCAAGCGGCTGGTCGGCCGGAACACCAACCTTGGGATCGCGCTCCTCTTCGCTCCACTGGCAAAGGCGGCCCTGCGTAAAGGACGCCGCCCGCTTCGGTCACGCCTTCATAGCGTACTGACCTCCCTGACGCCCTACGATGGGCAAAGGGTCTATGAGGCGATTCGGCTTGCCCAGCCCGGAGGGCTCGGGGACGCGAACCAGTTCGATGTCCGAGCGACCCGTGGCAGAGTTCCCCTACTTGAAGCGATGCGCGCCGCAGCCGATCGCGATTCGATTGCGCGTGAGTATGCCACTGACTTCGAGATCACCTTCACCATTGGAGCACCGACGCTTATACGGTGTCTCCAGGAGTCTGGCGATCCGGAGCCGGCAGTCATCCAGACCTATCTGACGCTGTTGTCTCGGGTTCCAGATTCCCTTATCGCGCGCAAATGTGGCGCGCGCGAGGCGGGCAGAATCTCACGGGAAGCGGGAAAGATCCTGGCCATCGGTGGGGCGTTTTCGGAGCAAGGAAAGCGAAGGCTGGCCCGGTGGGACCACGCTCTCCGACAGAAAGGGAACCGGCTGAATCCGGGGACGACCGCTGATCTCACCGCCTCGGCTCTCTTTGTCGTGATGCTAGAGCGGGGGATCGAGCTTGTGCTGGGAAAGTGAGCGAGACCCCCAGTGTAATGCGGCCGAGGCAAAGAGCATGGGAGGGGAACCTGTTAAGCGACTTGGAGGCGTCCCTGGCTAACGGCTTGGAGCGCAAAAAATTCAATCAGGTGGTCGGCAACAGCTTTTTTCTGCTTATCCACCGTGATCACATGGTAGCAGTCATCGAGTAAGATCAGGAGCTTCTGTATCGAAGCAATGTCATTGTACACCAACTCGCCATTACGAGGACCGGTGATGTCGTCTTCGCGGGCCTGGAGGATCAAGGTGGGCGCCGTCACCTCACCCAAGCGACGACGGACGAGCGTGGAGAGCCGGTCTATATTGGTCAAGGTCTTCAACGGGAAGATCGGATACCCCATCGTGGCCGCCAAAGGGGCACTGATCGCTTGGTCGGCAGCATGGGTCATGCGAGTCCACAAACCCATGATCCATCGACGCAGGAGCGAAACGGAACCATACGACGCCCGCTTGTGGGCCTGAAGCCGCCTCTCCTTAATTCCAAAGGGTGGACCATCCTGGTGGAAGAGGAGATAGCCCAAAGGAGCCACCTTCATCACAAAGGGCAAGAGTGCTCTGGTCCAAGGCGTCTTCCACCCATCATAAAAAAAGGTGGGCGAGAAGACTCCGAGTCCATCAACATTTACGGTCAGTGAGGAGTCCAAGGCCAGGAGTCCTCCCGCGCTCAGGCCGGCCACATACAGGTGATCGTACCGTTCTCGCGCGAAGGCCAGTTGCGCCTTCACGTGCGTGAGCCAGTCCTCCTCGGACGTTCTCATCAGATCTCTGAGCCGCGTACAGTGGCCCGGGAGGGTCGTGGCATAGACGTCCCATCCGTGGCGCGCCAACCGCCGTCCAAGGTAGCCCATCTCGACCGGTGTCCCTGTGACACCGTGAATCAGATACACCAAGGTACGTGAGTCGGTGTGGAAGGCGAGGTCGGTCGGTCGGCGGCCGACCATCTCATCAAGAGGACCAGGCTGCGTGGTCAGTTGTCGACTCATGGCTCCTCCGTGCAGTGGGTGAAGAGCCAGTCCAGCAGTTCGATGGCCAGATCGATCTCGCCCTTGGTGATATCCAGGCAGGGTGCAAGGCCGAAGACGTTCTTGTAATATCCCGTGACGTTTAACACTAACCCCATTGGGCCGCGGGATGTTGGAATCCCCCCGGCCAGACCCAGCTCGAAGATCCGGTTTGCGAGGGACCTGTTGGGGGTGAACCTGTCAGCCTGCGTGACCTCGATGCGAAGAGCCAAGCCCAAGCCTGCGACGTCCCCGATAACGGCATGTCGTTTCTTGAGGCCTTCGAGCTGCTCCAGAAAATAGGCTCCCGATTCGGCCACCGTCCGCGCATACTCCTGCTGCTCGATCCACTGCAGTGTCGCCAAGGCTGCGGCCGTACCCAGTGGATTGGACGAGTAGGTGGAATGTGTCGACCCCGGTGGAAAGGCCTGAGGAGAGATGAGGGCCTCCTCGGCCCATAGCCCGGAGAGGGGATTCAGGCCATTGGTCAATGTCTTCCCAAAGACGACGATGTTCGGCTTGACGCCGAAGTGTTCGATCCCCCAGAACCTCCCGGTTCTGAAAAATCCCATCTGGACCTCGTCGTCCACCAGGAGAATCTTTCGCTCATCCAGGATCTTCCTGAGCCGCAGGAAATACTCGGGCGGCGGCGGAATATATCCTCCCGTGGCCTGCACCGGCTCTGCGTAAAACGCGACAAACTCAGGCTCTTCAGCCTTAGAATCCCAGAATGAGTTGTACTCCGTCTCGAACAGCCGCTCGAACTGTTTGACGCAGTAATAGTCGCAGCTCTCCAGCTTCATGTCGTATGGGCACCGGTAGCAGTACGGAAAAGGAACAAAATGCGCTCGATTCGAGAAATGGCCGAAGCGTCGGCGGTATCGGTAGCTGGAGGTAATCTCGGAGGCTCCGAGAGTCCTGCCGTGGTACCCCCCCATAAAGGCCATGAAGAGGCATTTTCCGGTGGCGCTTCGCACAATTTTTATCGAGTCTTCGATGGCTTGGGCGCCCCCCACATTGAAATGCACGCGCCCTTTGATGCCGAAGGCCCGGTGGCATTCGATCGCCAATCTCTCGGCTGCCAGGACCTTTTCTTCATGGAGATACTGGCAAGCCAATTGGGGTAATTGCTCGAGCTGCGCTATCACCGCCCCCACGATGCGCTGGTTACGATAGCCGAAGTTGACCGTCGAGTACCACATCTGGAGATCGAGGTATGGCTTATCCTCGCGGTCAAAGAGAAAGCTGCCTTCACAGCCTTGAAAGAACTTCGGCGTGGGCGAGTAGTGCGCCGTATCACCATGCGAGCAGTACTGCGCTTCCTTTTCGCGGAGCACCTCTTCGCTGAGTTGGATCTTATCTATGCGATTCATGCGAAACAGCTCACCTTTTGAAAGAGATGTTCAGTGACGTCGGTCAGTGTCTCAAACGGTTCACAGGCGACTCCCTGGAGATCGCACCACTCTCGCAGCCCCGCCTTCGCATAGACCTTTTGTGCCATGGTCGCGATGCAGCGGTCAGATCGGCCGTCCCCGATATACATTGTTTCCTTGAGCGAGAGACCGAAAAAGCTGGCGACGGCACATTTGCACGTTCCGGCCCCTATCAGGCAGTCTGGTGATGCATACGGAGAACCAAGCGAGAGGGCCCCGTTCCCATCGCAGACCAGGCGATTGGAGATGACGGGGATGTCGAGTAGACCGTGCCGACGCAGTACCGCCTCGATAAACCGATCGAGGCCGTCGCTGACGATGGTAAGCGGGATACCATGTTGCGCGCACCGTTGCGCGAGCGTCACGATGCCCTCATCGATAGGGAGATCAGCCGCAAATCGCATGAGTGTCGGCAGATCTGCCTGAATCAACTCCACCTGTCGGGACAGACACTCTCGGCTGGTGATCTCACCCCGCTCCCATCGGCACTGCCATTCGCGGAATGCCGGCAGGGCAAAGGCTTCGAGGATGGCGTCCGTGGCATCCGTCTTGGTGATGGTCCCATCGAAATCGCAAAGGACTTGAAAAGTCGGCAGCTCGCTCGGTATGCGCAGAGATTGGACGCTCGCTGCAGGCATCTCCAGTTTAGGATGGCAGATTGCTGAAGGAAAGGTCGACTTCATCATAGTCACTATAGCATTGGTCGCAAGAAATATACCAGTACGAAATTCTACACTCCAACCTACCGCCTTCTTTTAAAAACAGCGCGTTGTCAAGGTGTTAGCGCCAAACCCGACGTAGATCGATTAAGAATGCCCGGCGGCACGTACGCCCCGTTGATCGGGCGGAGGTGGGTTCATGGCGCCTGAATGAGCTGCGGTTCATGACAACTTAGCGAATCTCGGCCCCTCGATTAGAGGCCTTTGCCAAAAAGACAATCGCTTCGATTTTCCCTTGCATAGCCTGCATGAGACGGTGCTTCAGGTGATCGGCCTGGTCCTGATCTGTAGTCAGCCCATAGACCGCCGGTCCCCAGGAGCTCTGCCCTACCCCTAACGCCCCTGCCCGGGACATTGCCCGGGCCAGTTCCGCCCCCTGCGTGGTGGCGAAGATTCCACCCTGGACGGATCGGAACCAGTTTCCAACGATCCGCTGAATGCTGGTGAGCGCCTCACCGAAGGCGACGGGGTCGCGCTCGAGGATTGCCGGGAGCATCCGCATGAGGAGGATTCGGCTGAGCCGTCCCGAGGCGGTGGCAGGACGTAGAGCGAGCCGGCCAAACGCACGGACCTCTGCAACTCCGGCAAGCCCTCGGCCGACGTGGGGAATTGCCACGACAAAGGTCCACTCTTCCGGAAAGGGGTAGCGGACGATCGTCGGAGGGGTCAGATCTACGATGTGGGTGGAGTCTATCCCCGAATGCGCTAATCGGGGATCGGTGGCGTTCATCCGCCGTCCGGCGTCTACGACGAAACCGCCTTGCTCGAAGGCGGCGATCCCAATCCCCGATCGAGCCCCTCTGCCCATCACGGCTGCCAACTCCCGAACACTGGCGTCAATGGAGAAGAGGCGGGCCAGCGCTGAAGCGACACTGAGCGCAAGCTGCGTCCCGGAGCCCAAACCTGCATGGGCAGGGATCGTTGTCTTGACGGAGACGTGAACCCCCTGGCGGAGATTGTAGTGGCGGAGGAACCGACGCGCCAATGCGAGAACTCGGCGGCTCTCTTTCCCTACGGCTGACAGACCATCTGCCGGCGCCGCCTCGATCATGGCCGCGGGTTCGTCGATCGCCAGCCCAATGCTCCCAAACCTTCGACCCGATGAGCCGTCTGGGTCGATAAATCCGAAGTGAAGCCGGGCAGGGGCCTTAACCGTCACCCTCATTACTGCTGCCGCTCGATGTAGTCCTGAAGGTATTGCATTGCCTGCGTTTCCTGTTCCCCGCCGGTCTTCTGCACAATCTCGGCAAGGCGGTAATACTCCTGAAGGATCTGCGCCGCACCGAGGAACCGGACTCGAGTGGCGAGGATTGCCGCCTCAATAATCGCGTTCTTCGCGCGATTGAACCCGATGAATTCGCGCAGGATCGCCTTCTTGAGGATCTTGCAGCGGAAGGTCGCGCGCTCTGAAGCCGTATCGGCGTCCGAGACCCTACACTCGTAATACGAGCAGGCGTCTGTCAGGACAAGGCCGGTGACCAACTCGGCTGGAAAGGCGGGAAACTCTGGGCTGGAGATGGCGCTTTCGGCGAACAGACGGATCGAGTCGGTCAGATTGACGACAGCGGTCCCGGTTGCGACAAGATTCCGATAGGTGGCTGAATCTTTATATGGGCGGATGAGGAGTTCCCCTTCCCCGATGGTGACCCCCATCGGCGCAAAATTCGCCTCGCCTTGCTCATTCAACGTCGTGATGATGCTCTCGATGATCATGGGCTACCCGATGAACTACCCCGCGGCAAGCCGCGGGGTATCGTCTTCTGTTCTGGTCCGTCATTCCGTGCTTGACACGGAATCCAGCCGGACCCTCTGGATACCGGCTTCCGCCGGTATGACGCACTCGCGGCAAGCCGCGGAGAATGAACCCCCAGTGGATTCAATCCTGAATCAATCCCCAGGGAGGCCGTGTTCAAGATATCCCCATTTGAGATCATCTTCCTGAATATATTTTTTCCCAAGCAGCATCGCGAGCCTCGCCTTCATCAACTCACGACCCAGGTAAAAGGCGTGGCCGATCGGTTCCTGGCCCAGGTGCCCCTTGAGCTGGTCGAAGATCCGGTGGATGTCGGTCTCCTTGATAAAGAGGTCCCGGTTGAACACGTAGATGGCCGTTCGGTCGGCAAAGATCCGGAAGTTCGGGTCTGTCACCATCCGTTGCATCTGACGCAGCTCCGCCTCGGATGGACAATCGACCCTCCGGTCCTTGATCGTGAGCAGGCCGTCGTCGATGTCTTTTGGCAGCACCCCCCGCCGCCGGGCGTAATACATCAGCCGCCGGGCCAGGTCCAGCTCGCGGACCGACCCCCTGGCCCACGAGGCCACCTCGGTGGTGAGCACATATCGGATCTGTAGCTCCGACATCACCCCCGTGAGGAGCGCATTGATCCCCGTGCTGTCGGCATCGGTGAGCTCAGTGACGTTTCCCACCCCCATGAGGATCTCAGCCTGCGGGAAGCGACGCCTGGCCTCAGTGTAGCGGGCGAGCGACTCGGCGAAGCCAAAGGTGATCGGCGCGAGGATCGGGTCGATGAGGTATCGTGTGCCGCCCAGGAGCTCCACGGCCTCGATATTCGCCGCCAGGGAATCCAATCCCTTGCCGAAATCGGGGATGATCACCGGGGTACACGACAGATCCGGGGCCAGATGCAGGTTCTGCGAGTTCAGGCTTAGGAGAAACTCCGCGCCGGCCTTGTCGGCGGAGAGGATCTCCCGAGTATCGAAGGTGTCGATACTGACGCGGAACCCCTCGGACCGGAGCGCCGAGACGATCTCGCCGACATTGCCGGCCGGTCGCGCCGGGGTGCAGCCAATGTCGATGACGTCCGCACCACAGGCCGCGTAGTAGCGAGCCTTGCTGAGAACCTCGCCGATCGGCAGCGTGGGGGCGTCATTGATTTCGGCCAGGATGGTCAGGTCGTGCTCGCCGTACCCTTCCCGTTTCTTCTCAACGCCGAAGTAGTAGGGGATGTCACGCAGGTCTTTCGGACCCTTTTCGACCTTTACACCCAGCGACTGTTCTAACTCTTGAGATTCCACGCGGCAGAGTCCTGGGATCATTAGGCGATCACAGCAGGGCGAGCGGAGCGAATGGGTGATGAAGGGCGTGGTCATTAAGGCGGCCACGCTGATCTTGAGGGCGACCACCTCGTATTCGAAATCGGCCTGCATACCTGCCAGCGTCTCTTTCAGGGCGCGCTCTGCCAGCTTGCCGGTAATGAAGAGAATCTTCATATGGGTCTATTGGGTCTGTTGCGTGCGGCGTCTATTGCGAACGACGCGATGGACGCGACAGACGCAACGACGCTATAGACGCGTCTCACACCCAGAGGCCGCCGTGGACGTGGAGGATTGCCCCCGTCACGTATCCTGCCCTCTCGGATGCCAGGTAACTGACCGCCTCGGCGACATCGTCCGGCGTGCCCAATCGACCGAGAGGGACCATCCTGGCCCAGGCCTGTTTGTCCTCGGTGCGATACTCACCGTAGATCTCGGTCTCGATGAACCCGGGGTTCACGGCGTTGACCCTGATGCCCCAGGGCGCTTCGGATCTGGCGAGCGATCTGGTCAGCATGATCACGCCGGACTTGGCGATGTAGTAGGCCGGGGCCTCAAAGACGCCGACCGGCGAATACTCCACATTGAGCGCCCCGATATTGACGATGCTGCCGGCTCGTTGCTCTCGCATGACCCGCAGGGCCGCCCTGCTGCAATAAAAGACGCTACTCAGATTGCTGTCCAGGGTTCGTCGCCACTCGTCGTCAGTGGTGTCATATAAGGCCCGCGTGAGAAACGGACCAACGTTGTTGACCAGGACATCAAGGGATCCGAGTTGGCTCACCGCCGTCTCAATGAGATGGGACGCATCGGCCGATGTGGAGACGTCCGCTTTAACAGCCACTGCCCTCACAGGAAGGCCCTCGAAGTCCAGGAGAGCCGATTGGGCCGTTCCGTCGTCAATATGGTAGTTCAGGACGACATCGCACCCATCCTGAGCGAGGCGGTAGGCGATCGCCTTGCCGATCCCTTTGGTGCTCCCGGTAATCACCGCAACCCGTCGTGATTCCACCTATTCAAGCTCCGCATATTACCAACACAGTCATGGCCCTTCGGGTCACTCATACATCACAAAAATTACCTGCGACCGAATAGACGAAACAGACCGAATAGACCAGATAGACGGCCTTCCGTGTAATGACCGTATCTTATGCTCGCACCGCTGAAACTTCAAGACGAATCCACCCTCGCCGGTACGGGCGCTATCATGCTGCGCCGCCAGAATTGCTTGACTTATTTTGGGCGGGCTGTAGAATGCGGTTTACACAAGGTTGGGCGGTTAGCTCAGTCGGTTAGAGCGCCGTCTTCACACGGCGGAGGTCACTGGTTCGATCCCAGTACCGCCCACCATGATCCCCCTGCCTCCGGGCAGGGGGTTTTTCTTTTTCCTGACCATTTCAGCTTGACACCAGTGGACTCGTTCAGTAGGCTCCGGTCTATCTCATTGTATGCAAGGGTCACGCGCTATCGGAGGAGTATGGAAGCCAGACAATCGGGCAGTGTGACTGAGCGGGTGCGGCGGATCGGCGAGCGGGTGCTTGCCGGAGATGCGGTGACGTTCGATACGGCCGCCGAGCTCTTCGAGCGCTCCGATTACGACGTCTATGAACTGTTCCACGTGGCCAATCGTCTCCGGCTGAATCAGTTCGGGAACCGGATCCATCTCTGCAGCATCATCAACGCCAAGAGCGGCGCCTGTCTGGAGGATTGCGGCTTCTGCAGTCAGTCTGCCTATCACGCTATCCGGATCCCAAGTTATGGTGTGGTATCCCCCGACGAGATGGTCGGGGCTGCCAGGAAGGCCCAAGAGCACGGCGCCTCTGCACTTGGGGTCGTCACCGCCGGCCGCGGCTATGCCGCCGCATCAGCGGATTTTCGTCAGCTTGTCGAGGGGATCCGGGCCATTGCGCAGGACGGCTCGGTAGAGGGCCACGCCTCCCTCGGAATCATGGGCGACGAGGAGTTTCGACAGCTCAAGGTGGCAGGCCTCACCACGTTCAATCACAACCTGGAGACCGGTCGCTCCTTTTTTCCGAAGGTCTGCACGACCCACACCTATGACGAGCGGGTGCGCACCATCAAGGCAGCCAAGGCTGCCGGGATCAGGGCTTGCAGTGGCGGGATCATCGGAATGGGGGAGGAGCCGACGCATCGCGCCGAGCTTGCCTTCGCCCTCAAGGAGCTGGACGTAGACGAGGTCCCCCTGAACTTCTTGATCTCTGTGGAAGGGACCCGACTGGAGAAGGCCACCCCGCTCTCACCGCTCGAAATGCTGAAGGTGATCGCCCTCTTTCGCTGGATACTCTCGACCAAGAACATCTTTATCTGCGCCGGCAGAGCGCATCTTGGCGAACTGCAATCGATGATCTTTTTCGCCGGCGCGAGTGGAATGATGGTTGGAGACTTCCTCACGACCAAGAACCGAAGCGTGAGCGACGACCTTAAGATGGTCCGGGATCTTGGGCTCGACTTCAGTGGATCCCTCTTTGCCCCTGAGCGCCAGGGCGCTACTGCTTCGATGAGCCTTACCACCGGCGCTGCCCTCTGATCCTTGCTATGGCCTCTCGCAGCCATCGACTTCGGCAGGACGACAAACGATACGTGTGGCACCCGTTCACCCAGATGCAGGACTGGCTGCACGAGCGCCACCCGATCATCGAGCGTGGCGAGGGAAGTACCCTCATCGATGTGGACGGGCGCCGTTACCTGGACGGGGTTTCCTCGCTCTGGGTGACCGTTCACGGCTACCGCAAAGCAGCGATCGATCGGGCCGTCCGCGCCCAACTCGGTAAGGTTGCGCACACCACCTTCCTGGGTCTGTCCCATCCGCTCGCCATTGAACTGGCCAAGACGCTCGTTCGGATCGCCCCGAAAGGGCTCGCCAAGGTCTTTTACTCCGACAACGGCTCGACCGCTGTCGAGATCGCGCTCAAGATGGCGTTTCAGTACTGGCAGCAGCGGGGTGGGGCATTTGCCCGCAAGAGGAGGTTCATCGCCTTGGAAGAGGCGTATCACGGCGACACCCTGGGCGCGGTCAGCATCGGCGGCATCGATCTGTTCCACCAACTCTACCGGCCGCTCCTCTTTCCGATCTGGAGGGTCCCGTCGCCATACCGGGCGCCGTGGGATCGCTCCCGACGATCTGATCCGCTGAAACGATTGGAGTCCCTTCTGAAGCGATACCACGATCAGGTGGCCGGCCTGATCGTGGAGCCGCTGATGCAGGCCGCGGCCGGGATGCTGCCCTCACCGCCGGGCTTCCTCAAGGCTGTGCGATCGCTCTGCTCGCAGTACAATGTCCTTCTGATCCTGGATGAGGTCGCCACCGGCTTCGGCCGGACCGGGACGATGTTCGCCTGCGAGCAGGAGGGGGTGTCGCCCGACCTGCTCTGCCTGGCGAAGGGGCTCACCGGCGGTTACTTGCCGCTGGCCGTGACGCTCACGACACAGCAGATCTTCGACGGCTTCTGCGCCCCGTATGAGGAGAAGAGAGCCTTCTTTCATGGGCATAGCTATACCGCCAACCCGCTGGCCTGCGCCGCCGCCCTCGCGAACCTCCAGTGCTTTCAGCGGGAGCAGACTCTCAAGCGGCTGCAGCCCAAAATCGCCTTGCTCCGTCGAGAACTCGAGCCGCTCCGGCCGCTGCCGCACGTGGGCGACATCCGACAGGTGGGGTTCATGGTCGGGATTGAGCTGATGCGTGACCCGGCCCAAGGAGAGCCATACCCATACGAGGCCAAGACGGGAATTCGGACGATCCTGGAGGCGCGACAACGAGGTCTGATTATCCGGCCGCTGGGTAACGTCATCGTCCTGATGCCGCCCCTCTCGATCTCTCAGAGGGACATCGTCAGGATGGTTCACATCGTGCGTGATTCCATCAAGGCTGCCACGGAGTAATATCCCATGTGCCTGCGACGCTTCCATGGGGATGAAAGTTGTGACGCCCGCTAAATCCCCCCCAACCCCCCTTTTCAAAAGGGGGGCGAGAGGGGATTTGGGGACGGGTGGGGGGGACTTTCTGGCCAATGAAAGCCGAGAGACGCACAGGTCTGTTTGTCACCGGGACCGATACCGGCGTCGGGAAGACGCTGATCACTTCCGGGATTGCTCATGCCCTGCGGGTCCTGGAGATCGATACCGGGGTGATGAAGCCGGTCGAGACTGGCTGCCCCACCAAGGCTGGGCGGCTGCGACCGCTGGATGCCTTGACGCTTCGTGAGGCTGCGGAATCGCGGGACGCCCTCGACCTGATCAATCCGTATCGTTTCCATGAGCCCCTTGCCCCGATGGTTGCGGCCGAGCGGTCCGGGCGACGCATCGATGTCGGGCGACTGGAAGAGCGGTTTGTTCGTTTGGCCGATCGGCATTCGGTGGTCCTGGTCGAGGGCGCCGGTGGCCTGCTGGTCCCTATCACCGAAGAGACGTCGTGTCTCGACCTCGCTATCCGGCTTCGGCTCCCATTGCTCATCGTGATCGGGTCCAGGCTCGGCGCGCTGAACCACGCCAAGCTTACTGTTGAGGCCGCGCTTCATGCCCGCGTCCCGGTGGCAGGAGCAATCCTGAATCATTTCCACGTGGATCGTTCGGCCGCTCGGACGACAAATCTCTCAGCCCTTCGTCAGCTTTTACCCGTCCCGCTCCTTGGAGAGATCCCGCACCTTGCTCCCATCAGAGGCCAGGCTCTCTGGTGCCATCCCCTCCTCCAGCGTTTCCTGGCTAGATCCGTTCGACAGATGCTTCCGGAGACTATCGCCGAGGGTGAGACATGATGATCACACTGAGACCCATCTTGCTGACGTTACTGCTCATTGGCTTGCTGCTGACCTCCTGCGCCACCCCGAGACTCGGTCCGCGGGCATGGGAAGGTCTATCAGGTGAGGAGGGCCTGGCATCCTGGTACGGTCATCCGTACCATGGTCGGCGCACCAGCAATGGCGAGGTCTACGATATGTATCAATTATCGGCGGCCCACCGCGAGATCCCGCTTGGCAGTTGGGTGGAGGTGACCAATCTCAGTAATGGCCGGTCCCTCACCGTCAGGATTAACGATCGGGGACCGTTCGTGGATGGGCGAATTATCGATCTCTCATACGCTGCAGCCTCATTGCTGGGAGTGACTGGGCCTGGTGTGGTACCGGTCGTGGTGCGACTTACCCAAGCGCCTCAGGGTAGCCCGAGTCCGGGCCGGTATTCGGTGCAGGTGGGCTCATTTACTGCAGAGTCGAACGCTCAAGCGCTCAAGGCGGAGCTGGAGCAAAAGGTTGTAAGCGTTCACATCGTGAAAGCCTTGATAGGTGGAGAAGCGTACTACCGGATCCGGGTCGGGCAGTTCGCTTCACGCGCGGAGACCCAGAGGGCGGCGGAGCGACTGGCTTCCCTTGGCTATCGAGTCCTGATCATGGGTCCTGAAAACCGCCCCTGAGGTGTCCTCCTGCCACATGCTACTGGCCCCACATTGTATGGCCCTCCTGTGTTGCCAAGCTCTGCCACACCCACTATTACGCATTTTGTTTCGTAATATAAGAGAACAAAAGATAGTTTGACATGCTTAATCAGCATTTGGTACAATCCAAGCTCCGTGAATTGTGAGGCGATCCATCGTGCTTGCACGGAGGGGTCTATGGTAAATCGAGGGGCTATGCACCCCCCCAATATGCCCGTTGCTTCGGGCGTACCCTCGCGCGTTCTCAGCCAGCGGCCGCGTCATGCTTCCGTCTCCCCCGTACCCCGTTATCCGCAGGCCCCAATCTATAATCTGGTTGGGGTGAGGGGGTGAAGTGTGATCGTAAATAGGACAGATGAGCAGAGCAACCCGAGGGAGCCATGGTGAATAAGACGGTCCTCATCGTAGATGACAACGCGCAGAACGTTGAACTGCTGACGGCCCTGATGCAGGCTGACGGGTATGAGGTCGTGGCGGCTGCCGACGGCCTGGAGGCCTTGGCTCAGGTGGCCGCCTCCCCTCCGGACCTGATCCTCTTGGACATCATGATGCCGAAGCTGGATGGCTACGCGGTCTGCCGCCACCTGAAACAGGAGGCGCCGACCCGCTTAGTGCCGATCGTCTTGCTCACGGCTCTAGGGGCGGAAGAAGCCAGAATCCGAGGGATCGAGGCTGGAGCTGACGACTTTATCACGAAGCCGTTCAGCCGGGCAGAGCTGAGGGCCCGCGTCCGCTCGCTGCTCAGGCTCAAGGCGTTTACCGACGAGTTGGAATATGCCGAGGCCATGCTGCTCGCGCTGGGCCGAACCGTCGAGGCAAAGGACCCGTACACCCAGGGACACTGCGAGCGACTGGCGGCCTACTCGGTCGCCCTTGGACGGAAGCTTGGCCTGCCACCGGAGGAGTTGACCGCCCTGGACAGAGGCGGGACCCTGCACGATCTGGGGAAGATCGGGATCCCGGATATGATTCTGCTGAAACCCGGCGGCCTCAGCGAGGCGGAGTGGGTGATCATGCGCGAGCATACGGTGATCGGCGAGCGGATTTGCCGGTCGCTACGATCATTACAGCAGGTTCTGCCGATCATCCGCCATCACCACGAGCGGTGGGATGGGGGCGGTTACCCTGACGGTCTCGCGGGAGAGGCGATTCCCCTCACTGCGAGGATCCTGCAGATCGTCGACATCTTCGATGCGCTGAGGACCACGCGACCATACAAGCCTGCCTGGTCGCTACAGACCGCGTGTGATACCCTGTGGGATGAGGTGGCGCGGGGCTGGCGTGATCCAGGCGTGGTGGGGCCGTTCATCGAACTGGTGGAGTTCGATGGGCTGCTGAAGGTCCAGAAGCCTGCCATCGGAGCAGGGGTATGAGACGGATTCGGGACTGGAGTGCTCGCAGGTGCCTTTTCCTGGCCTTCGCCGAGATTTTGATCCCCTTTGTCGCTGTTACGGGTATTGTCGTGGTGGCGTCTCGCACCATCCGCCAGAGTCAGTCGATCATCCAGGAGGAGATGTTCGATTTCGATGGAATGCGGAGCACTGGCAAAGTTATCGAACCCATCGCAGAACTCAGCGGACATGGTGCTCATTTGGGTTCGGGAGGGGTGGCCGCTTTCAATCAGAATCACTGGCATTTGTAGACCGGAATACGCAACAAGACGCGGGACAATTTTCGGCTATCCAGATTGACTTGTTGAAAATAAGTAGTGTATTCTCTGTGCTCGTTTCGGATTGATCTGTGAAATTACTGGAATGAGCGCTCCACAGGCGTTCAAAGTGCCAGGACTTTGAGCGGCTTGGCACCGTTTCACTTGTCGATCAATCACATGCAGAATCACCGCTTGGCACGAGCTCGTCGCTCCACTCCTCGATTTCTCCCTTGGTGTTTCCCGCCTCTCTCCAGCCGCCGGCTCTCTTCCAAGGAGGGGAGATTGCTCACGCTAACCTGCAGATAGCAGCCGATTCTCAGACAGCAAGAAGTAAAATAGGCTCTGAAGTACCTTGACACTCGTTACCCCCCCTTCCTATAATCGGACCAATTCGACAGGAGGTCAAGTGAGCGAAGAGCGTTCGTTAATAGGCGAGCGGATGCGGAAGCTGGCGGAGCTTGAAGCAGCCGGTATTGACCCGTATCCAGCCCGGTTCGGTGTCACTCATCTCGCGGCCGATCTGCACCGGGAGTATGCGGGTCTCTCTGAAGAGGGGGACGCGGGGGCTCCTCAGGTGTCGATCGCCGGGCGCCTGATGTCCGTACGGGGTCATGGGAAGGCGACATTCGCTCACCTCCAGGACGGTTCCGGGAGGATTCAGATCTACATCGTACGGGATACAGTCGGTCTCGAGGTATACGACCTCTGCAAGAAGCTGGATATTGGCGACTACCTGGGGGTGGATGGCCAGCTCTTCCGGACGCGGACGGGAGAGCTCACGGTGCGAGCCATGACGGTTCAGCTCCTGTCGAAGTCGCTGCGGCCGCTTCCGGAAAAGTGGCATGGGCTGACCGACGTGGAGACCCGTTTCCGTCAGCGCTATCTGGATCTCATCGTGAACCGCCAGGTCGCTGACGCCTTCAGGACGCGTAGCCGCGTAATCACGGAGATCCGCCGCTTCCTTGAATCGAGGAGGTTTCTGGAAGTCGAGACCCCCATGATGCAGCCGATGGCGGGCGGCGCTATGGCGCGCCCCTTTGTCACACATCACAACGCCCTCGACCTTACGCTGTATCTGAGAATTGCCCCAGAGCTCTATCTGAAGCGGCTCGTGGTGGGAGGGTTCGATCGGGTCTTCGAGATCAACAGGAGCTTTCGGAATGAGGGGATCTCCACCCAGCATAACCCTGAGTTCACGATGCTGGAGTTCTACCAGGCGTATGCCGATTACCGGGATTTGATGGCGATGACGGAAGAGTTGTTTGCTCATCTGGCCAAGGAGATCACGGGAGACCAGGAGGTGACCTATCAGGGGCAGCGGATCTCCTTCGCCCCACCGTGGCCAAAGCTCACGCTGGAGGAGGCCCTTGTCAAGCTGGCTGGACTTGATGCAGAGGTCCTCGCAACGGAAGACGGCGTGAGTGCGACGGCCAGACGCCATGGGGTGAGCATCTCGCCGGGTTGGGGCAGGGGGAAGGTGCTGGCGGAGCTGTTCGACGCCCTGGTGGAGCCGAAACTCTTACAGCCCACGTTCATCATTGATTTTCCCACCGAACTCTCCCCCTTGGCCAAAGCGAAACAAGGGGATCCGACGACGGTTCAGCGGTTTGAGCTGTTCGTTGGTGGGATGGAGATCGCCAATGCCTACTCTGAACTGAACGATCCGCGTGAGCAGCGCGCCCGTTTTCTTGACCAGTTACGGCAGCGGGATCAAGGCGATCTGGAGGCCCATGGTCTGGATGAGGATTATCTGCGTGCATTGGAGTACGGGATGCCTCCGACGGCTGGTGAAGGGATCGGTATTGACCGGCTGGCTATGCTCTTCACCGACTCCGCCTCCATTCGTGACGTTATTCTCTTTCCTCTTCTGAAGCCCGCCCAAGGCGAACATGACGGTACCGATGCCGTTTGAACTGTTCGTGGGACTCCGGTATCTGAAGGCGAGGCGAGGGCAGGCGTTTATCTCCCTGATCACGCTGATCTCTATCGGCGGCGTCGCCCTTGGCGTCATGGCGCTCATTGTCGTCCTGGCGGTGATGAGCGGGTTTGAGCGTGACCTTCGGGGCAAGATCCTCGGGACCAATGCCCACCTCTGGATCATACGCCATGGGGATCGAGGGATAGATGAGCCGGCTCAGACGCTTGTGCGGGTTCGCGATGTTCCGCACGTGGTGGCCGTTTCTCCCTTCACCTACCACCAGGTGATGCTGAGCACGGGTCGAGGGGCAGGAGGGGCGGTCCTTCGTGGTATCGATCTCGACTCCGCGCAGGAGGTCACGACGCTGACAAAGAGCTTCACTGAGGTCGATCCAGTGCGGCTGAAAAGACCAGCCGAGGGAAACGGATGGCGTCTTGACCCCGAGGGGATCATTATCGGGCGCGCCCTGGCAACGAATCTCGGGGTGGGCCTCGGCGGGCGGGTGAATGTTATTTCCCCCTTCGGAAATGTACTGACCCCATTCGGGCTTGCGCCGCGCATGCGAGGTTTTACCGTGGTCGGGGTCTTCGAGATGGGAATGTATGAATATGACAGCGCCTTGGCCTATGTTAGCATTGCGGCGGCTCAGCAGTTCTTCCAGATGGGGCAATCAGTGACAGGGATCGAGGTAAAGGTGGACGATCTGTACAAGGCAAAGGAGGTGGGGACGGAGATCCAACGACGTCTTGGGTTCCCGTACGTCGCGCGAGACTGGATGCAGTTGCATCGTAACCTCTTTGCTGCGCTGAAGCTGGAAAAGATCGCCATGTTTATCATCCTGACGATGATCGTTCTGGTGGCCGCCTTTAACATCGTGAGCGCCCTGACCATGAAGGTGATGGACAAGGGGGCAGAGATTGGCATCTTGAGATCGATTGGCGCCACCTCTGGGAGCATCATGTCGATCTTCATGGTGGAGGGATTGGTGATTGGGCTTATCGGTACCCTGCTGGGGACTGCGGGGGGCGCCATTATCTGCAAGCTGCAGGAGACCTATAAAATCGTCAGGCTCCAGGGCGATGTTTATCTGCTGGATTCCCTTCCGATCTTAATGAAGGGGACCGACCTGGTCTTGATCGCCTCCTCGACGCTGGTCTTGAGCTTCCTCGCGACGCTCTATCCTTCCTGGCGGGCGGCCAAGCTTGACCCGGTCGTCGCAATCCGCTATGAGTGAGTTTATCAGAGCAGATGGCGTCTACAAGTCGTTTCAGATCGACGGCAGACCAGTTGAGGTTCTCAAAGGTGTTGATCTCAGTATTGAAAAGGGAGAATTCATTGCCATCGTGGGACCTTCAGGAGCCGGCAAGAGCACGCTCCTGCATCTGCTCGGCGCCCTGGATCGCCCAACCGCAGGTGAGATTTTCTGTGAGAATGTCAGTCTTGGGCAGATGGACAATGGGCATCTGGCCGGGTTTCGCAACCGGACTGTCGGCTTTATCTTCCAGTTCCACCATCTGCTGCCGGAGTTTACCGCACTGGAGAATGTCATGATGCCGCTCTTGGTGGCGCGCAGGAAGCGGTCACAGGCACAGGAGATCGCCGAGTCTCTACTGGGGGAGGTGGGGCTCGAGTCCAGGCTCTTGCATCGTCCCTCTGAACTTTCCGGCGGAGAGCAGCAGCGAGTCGCTATCGCCAGGGCCCTTAGCGCTGGACCTAAGATCATCCTCGCAGACGAGCCGACCGGAAACCTGGATACTAAGACAGGCGAGGCGACCTTTGAGCTGCTCCATTGGCTAAATCGAGAACGTGGCCTCACGTTTGTCATGGTGACGCATAATGAGAAGTTAGCCCATCGGTCGGATCGGATCGTGACAATATTAGATGGTCGAATTGTGGAGGAGCCTCGCTGCTAAACCCCCACTAACTCTTCGATAAGCCCAGGGTAAACGGTATAGACATTGAAAATACTGCTATATTCCCTTTCGCGCTCAGTTCTTCGACTGTACTCAGGACGGGATCGTCGGAGGCTATGGTGAGTAAGGTTGAAGTACGCGACATGGGGTTTGCAGGATAGGCTCAGAGAGGGCTTGAAATTCTGAAAGGATCGGCTATACTGAAAACGCTAGTGATTCTAGGGCGCTGAAGAGAGGGGAGCGAGGAGATGTTCGAGCGATTCACAGAGCGAGCCCGCAAGGTGATTATCCTGGCCCGGGAGGAGGCGATCCGCCTCGGACACAACTTCGTCGGCACTGAGCACCTGCTGCTCGGACTGATCCGCGAGGGCGACGGACTCGCGGTCGCGATTCTCAAGAAGCTGAACGTGAATATCTCCTCGGTGAAGGGAGAGATCGAGAAGATCGTCTCAGTCGGCTTAGAGTTCAGCCCGGTCGGCGAGATTCCCTTTACCCCGCAGGCGAAGAAGGTTCTGGAATATGCCATCTCTGAAGCGAGATCGCTTGGGCACAATTATATCGGCACTGAGCACCTGCTGCTCGGACTGATCCGCGAGGGCGAAGGGATCGCCTCCTTGGTCCTGAGGGACTTCGGCGTCAGCGTAGCCTCTGCGAAGGCGCAGGCCCAAGAGCTGCTGGGTGAGCAAGCCTCGAAGCCCACGTCGTCAACCAGGACACCCGCGCTGGATGAGTTCGGTGTAGACCTGACCGCGATGGCGCGCCAAGACCGGCTGGATCCCGTCATCGGCCGTGAGACGGAGATCGAGCGGGTCATTCAGATTCTCTCGCGCCGGACAAAGAATAATCCGGTCCTGATCGGGGAGGCCGGCGTGGGAAAGACTGCCATCGTGGAAGGGCTTGCGCAACGCATTGTGGCCAGTAACGTACCGGAGACCCTGCTTCGGAAGCGGGTCGTCCAGCTTGACCTCGCCGGCATGGTGGCCGGGACCAAGTATCGCGGTCAGTTCGAGGAGCGGTTGAAGGCCGTCGTCAGGGAGATACAGCAAACACAAAGCATCATCCTGTTCATCGATGAGTTGCACACGTTAGTGGGCGCCGGCGCCGCAGAGGGCGCGATCGACGCAGCCAGTATGTTGAAGCCGGCACTCGCGCGCGGGGAGCTGCAGTGCATCGGTGCTACCACCCTCGACGAGTATCGCCGCCATATTGAGAAAGACCGAGCGCTGGAGCGACGGTTTCAGGCAGTCCAGGTCGGGCCGCCGAGCGTGGAGGAGACGATTCACATCCTCCGGGAGATTAAGGATCGCTACGAGGCGCATCACTGCGCGGTCATCACTGACGAGGCCGTCACGGCCGCTGCGCGTCTGTCTCAGCGCTACATCGCCGACCGCTTTTTGCCTGATAAAGCTATTGATGTCATTGACGAGGCTGGCTCGCGAGCGCGGCTGAAAACCCTGATGTTGCCACAGGATCTCCGGGAGATGGAGAACGAAGTCGAGCGCCTCCGGGCCCAGAAGGAAGACGCGATCCGGACCCAGGCTTTTGAGGTTGCAGCTAGGCTCCGAGATTCGGAGCGCAAGCTCCGGACCGAGTTGGAAGAGAAAAAGGCTCGCTGGAAGGAGTCCAGGGCGAAGGAGAAGACTGTAGTGACGGCCGAGGAGGTCGCCTACATCGTCTCTAAGTGGACAGGTATTCCGCTGTACCAGATTGAGGAAGAGGAAACAGCCAAGCTGATCCGGATGGAGCAGGATCTGGCCAAGCGGGTGGTGGGGCAGACTGAGGCCATCGAGAGCGTGAGTCGTGCGATTCGCCGTTCGCGGGCCGGGATTAAGAATCCGAGCCGTCCCGTCGGATCGTTCATCTTCCTTGGACCAACCGGCGTGGGGAAGACCGAGCTGGCCAAGGCGCTGGCGGAATTCCTGTTCGGAACGGAGGACGCGCTGATCCGCGTCGATATGTCGGAGTACATGGAGCGCTTCTCCACATCCCGTCTCATCGGCGCCCCTCCGGGGTATATCGGGTACGACGATTCGAGCCAGCTCACTGAGAAGGTTCGGCGTCGGCCATTCTCCGTCATTCTCCTCGATGAGATAGAAAAAGCTCATCCGGAGGTGTTTAATCTGCTCCTCCAGATCTTTGAGGATGGCCGTCTTACTGACAGCTATGGTCGCATTGTTGACTTCAAGAATACCATACTGATCATGACGAGCAACATCGGCGCCCGTCAGATCGGCCTCCATGCCGCAATGGGCTTCGCCAAGGGCGGTGACGAGACGGTCTACGATAAGATGAAGGATACTGTCCTGGGCGAGCTGAAACGGGCCTTCAATCCGGAACTGCTCAACCGGATCGACGAAGTGATCGTCTTCCACCAGTTGAGCAAAAACGAACTCTGCAAGATCGTAGATCTGATGCTCGCTCATCTCCAGCTTCAGCTTGCGGAGCGCAAGATCTCGCTTGCGGTCGACGAGAGAGCGAAAGATTTTCTCATCAACCGAGGTTTTGACCCAACCCTTGGTGCCAGGCCCCTCCGCCGTGCCATTCAGCGCTATGTGGAGGATCCATTAGCCGAAGAGGTCTTGAAGGGGCGATTTGCAGAAGGAGGCATCCTCAGGGTTACGCTCGAGGGTGATGCCCTGACATTCGAAGAGGTCAGTCTCCTCGAAGCCTCTAAATAGCCTTACCTCTTCCCACCACACATCTCTTCACTTACGATCCGTCCTGGTGAGTTTCTCCTTGTGCTTGTGCGGTAAAGATAGTATAAATACTGAATTTCATTTGAGTATAGGTATCTCGTCCAGACTCGAGGAGCAATAGCGATCGGTGTACGCCTTCGCGAATAGCATAAAAGTTCTTGTCGCCAGTTCTCTCGTCTTCTTCTTGGCATTGGCGTGTGGTGAGGCTTATGGCCAGGAACAGGCACAGGTCAAACAGCTCGATATCAAGGGAAGCCGAAAGATCGATGAGGCCACGATCCGGCTGAAGCTGAAGACCAGGGTTGGAGAGCTGTTCTCTCTGGAAAAGATCAGGGAGGATGTCAAGACCGTCTACCGGTTGGGCTTCTACGACGACGTCGCTGCGGATGCCGAAGTGTTTGAAGGGGGCCTGAAGATCACCTTCATCCTTACCGAAAAGCCGACCATCCGGGAAGTAAAGATCCGAGGCAATAAGCAGATTGCCACCGACAAGATCAAGGAGAAGCTCGCACTGGCCGAGGGGGGGGTGTTCAGCCCGCAGGCCGTGACGGCGAACGCAGGCAAGGTCCGGTTGTTTTATGAAGAAGAGGGGTATTACCAGGCCAAGGTTCTCCCACAGATAGATAAGACTGCGGAGGGGGATGTCGCGGTCACCTTCCAGATCGATGAAGGGGGAAAGTTTGAGATTTCTACCATTCGGATCCTTGGAGCCAAAGGATTAAGCGAACAGGAGATCAAGGCGCGCATGGCCACCAGGGAACTGTTCCTGTTCTTCTTTTTTGGGACGCTGAAACGTGATGAGCTGCAACGCGATCTCGATCGGATCAAGGCCTTCTACCTGGATAACGGCTATCTTGACATTAAAGTGGGGGAGCCGGAGATTCGGGTGGTCGAGACAAGGCAGAAGCTCGAGATCAGCATGCGCGTGGAAGAGGGCCCGCGGTACCGGGTCGGAGAGGTACGGGTGACGGGCAACACCGTCTTCTCCACCGAGGAGGTGCTGAAGCCGCTTCAGATCGCCAGACAGGGCGTCTTTAGCCGGGAGGTACTCCAGCGGGACATGCTGACCCTCACCGACCGGTATTCGGAGCGTGGCTATCTCTTCGCCGATATCGCCCCGACCATTAACACCGATCGAGAGAACCATATTGTGGATGTGGGCCTGGAAATCGGTGAAGGGAAACAGGCCTTCCTGGAGCGGATCGAAATCTCAGGCAACACAAAGACCCGAGACAAAGTGATCCGAAGGGAGATCCCTCTGATCGAGGGCGACTTGTATAATAGCCGTCTGCTGGCGCGCGGTCGCCAGAATCTGAACAACCTTGGCTACTTCGAGGATGTCAAAGTCGAGACCCGTCGTGGAACGTCCGAGGATCGGGTAGACGTGGATGTGGTGGTGAAGGAGAAGCCTACCGGCTCCTTTAGTATCGGAGGCGGCTTCAGTTCGATTGATGGGATGATGGGCTCTGGCTCCATCACCCAGGATAACTTTCTCGGATTGGGACAACGGGTCTCGCTCTCAGCGCAGCTTGGCGTCAGGGCTACTCGGTTTGTCATGAACTTCTTCGATCCCCACATTCTGGACACTGAGACATCGCTTGACCTCTCGCTGTTCAATCAGCGTCTGCTCTTCAACGAGCAGGTCGGCTATAATCAGGATATCAAGGGCGGCTCGATCGCCCTTGGCCGGAGGCTCTATAAGCAATTGTTCGGTACCCTTGGGTACCGGTATGAGGTGAACCGCATCTTTGATGTGAACGAGAACGCCCCGGATGAGATCAAGGACCAGAAAGGAACAAATATGACTGGGCGGGTCTCTACTGGTCTCTCGTTAGACCTCAGGGACAACCCCCGTGATCCGACCAGAGGCTTCAGTGGGGCTGTAACATATCAGATTGCCGGGACCTTTCTGGGTGGGGAAAACAAGTTTCAGCGCCTCAACCTCGATCTGGGTTACTACCACCCCCTGATCTGGAAGCTGGTCGGTCATGTCCGGGGCAACCTCATTGTGGCGGAGCCCTACGGTAAGAAGGACCTGCCGGTCCAGGAACTGATCTACCTCGGCGGCACCAACACCGTTCGGGGGTTCAAGACCTTCCATCTGAGCCCTATCGATCCTGCAACAGGGGAACGGATCGGCGGTAACAAGGCCATCTACTTCAACAACGAGGTGATGTTTCCAATCTATGAGCCATTGGGCCTGAGGGGCTTACTCTTTTTCGATGCAGGCAATGTCTGGACCAAGAAGGAAAGTCTCTCGTTGGATCTGCGACCGACTGCCGGAGGCGGAGTTCGCGTTGCAACCCCCTTTGGTCTGGTGCGGGTTGAGTGGGGCCTCAACTTAGACAAGCGGCCAGGGGAGTCGAGCAGTGCCATGCACTTGACGGTCGGATCAACATTTTAGCACTAGGAGGAAACAAAACATATGGCGCGATCGAATCGTGGTGGGCGATGGTGGCTGTTCTGGGGGGCTACGGCGGTGGTATTGATGGCATCCACGAGCTGGGCTGCGGATCCCCCGATGAGGCTCGGGTTTGTAGATTTTCAGATGGTCATCTCCCAGTCGAAAGAGGGGCAGGCGGCGATGGCTACGGTGAAGGCGGAGGCAACCGAGAAACAGAAAGATATCAGCGCGAAAGAGGCTGAGATCAAGCAGATGGATGCGGATCTCCAGAAGCAGGCATCCGCCCTGAGTGATGCTGCAAAGAAGGATAGAGAGGAAGAAATTCGACGCAAGCTTCGTGATCTCAAGCGAGTGACCGAGGATTTTAATCGTGATCTGGCCAAGCGGGAAAGCGAGATCGTGAACGATCTGCTCAGGGATCTTACCGTTGTGGTCCGGGACTATGGCAAAGAGAAAGGGTTCACCCTCATCGTTGAGAAGGGACAGAGCGGCGTGATCTATAGCAACGATGCGGCCGACCTCACCAAAGAAATCCTGGAACGCTACAATACCCGCCGAAGTAAAAAGTAGTTGTGGCGATGCAACTGAGGGAGCTGGCTGAAAAGCTGAGGTGCCGGCTGGTAGGCAACGGTGAGGTCGAGGTCCATCGTCTCGCTCCACTGCACGAGGCGGGTGAGGGAGACTTGGCCTTTGTGGTGAACGCCCGCGACCTGCCAACGCTGGAGGTGACCAGGGCCTCTGCTGTGATTGTACGCGAGGGGAGCCCGCCCTGTTCTAAGCCGGCGCTACTGACGAACGATCCGTATCTGGCTTTTGTCCAGGCCCTCCGCCTTTTTTACACCCCGGACCGTCCAACGCCTGGCGTCCATTCATCCAGTATCGTGCAGGAGGGCGTGCGTCTGGCAGAGGATGTTGCGATCGGTCCGCTCTCGGTCGTCGAGGCTGGTGTGACGATTGGTCAGAGAAGCGTTATAGGTGCCCAGGTCTACATCGGCGAGGGGAGCCGCATCGGTGTTGACTGCCGGCTCTACCCTCAGGTCATGATTCGGGACGGCGTTGAGATTGGCGATCGAGTAATTATCCACAGCGGCGCTGTGATCGGTAGCGATGGCTTCGGGTATCTGAGGGACGGACAGGGGGTCCGTATCAAGATCCCGCAGGTGGGGCGGGTGATTCTTGAGGATGATGTGGAGATCGGTGCCAACGTGACCATCGACCGAGCGACAATGGGGGCGACGCGGATCAAGCGTGGGACCAAGATCGATAATCTGGTCCAGATTGCACATAATGTTGTCGTTGGAGCAGATACGGTAATTGTGGCCCTGAGCGGCATCTCCGGAAGTACGAAGATCGGAGATCGGGTGACGCTGGCCGGCCAGGTCGGGATCGTCGATCATGTCGAGATCGGCGACGATGTGACCGTGGGAGCGCAGGCTGGAGTGAGTAAGAGCCTTCCGCCTGGGGGTGTATTCATGGGTTCTCCCGCCGTACCGCATCTCGCATTCAAGCGTAGCGTCGCCGCGGTGAATCGGCTCCCCCAAATCCTGAATACCCTTAAGCGCATTGAGGCTCGCTTGGCATCGTTAGAGGGCGCCGTTGGAAAACGGAGGAGGGAGGCGCAGCCTTCTCAGCCGGCGTCTGATGGGGGACCCCAGTGATCGATAGTCGACAGATTCAGGAGATGCTTCCCCACCGGTATCCCTTCCTCCTGGTCGATAGGATTCTCGAGATCGAGCCGGGGAAGAGGGTGGTGGGGCTCAAGAACGTGACCATTAACGAGGCATTCTTTCAGGGTCACTTTCCAGGGCAGCCGATTATGCCGGGAGTGCTGGTGATCGAGGCGATGGCGCAGGTCGGAGGGATCCTGTTGATGCGGACGCTGAACGTGAGCGTCGAAAAGAAGCTCCTGTATCTTGCCGGCATCGACCGGGCCAAGTTTCGCAGGCCTGTGCTGCCTGGGGATCAGGTGAGATTAGAGGTTGAGCTGATCCAACTCAGGAGCCGCACCTGTCGAATGCGAGCCAGCGCCCTGGTGGATGGTAAGCTGGCTGTAGAGGCTGAGTTGTCGTGCATTATCGTTGATCGGGAATCCGCAAACCCTCCTCCAGGCGTTCCCGTGGTGATGGGGGAACAATGACACAGATTCATCCGTCAGCGATTGTTGCACCAGAGGCCAGGCTTGGATTAGACTGTAGCGTCGGTGCCTTTTCGATTATCGGTCCTGATGTCACCGTGGGGTCCGGGACCGTCATCGGTTCGCATGTCCTTATCGAGGGGATCACAGAGATTGGGGAACGGTGTCAGATCTTCTCTCACGTCGTCCTTGGCGTGGCGCCCCAGATCTTCCAGGACAGAAGTGAGATGACCCGGCTGGTGATCAGTGATGAGACAGTCATCCGGGAGTTCGCATCGGTCCATCGCGGATCCTCGAAAGGCAGGGGTGCCACGGTACTGGGGCGCCGAAACTACATCATGGCCTATGCCCACATCGCACACGATTGCCTCTTACGTGATGACGTAGTAGTCGCTAGTCAAGCTGGACTGGCCGGCCACGTTGAGGTCGGAGACCGAGCAGTTATCGGTGGACAGGCAGGGATCCATCAGTTCGTCCGTATCGGACAATACGCCATGGTTGGCGCCTGCTCGGCGGTGCTGCAGGACATCCCACCCTTCGTCAAGGCGCAGGGGAACCGGGCCAAGTGCTTCGGTTTGAATACGGTGGGTCTTCGCCGCTATGGCGTCTGCCAGGAGGCGATTCTTAGCCTCAAGCAAGCGTATCGATTACTCTTCCTTTCCAATCTTAATACGTCTCAGGCTCTGGAGAGGATCGCATCGGAGGCGAGTTCCTGTCCAGAGATCGATCACCTGATTCACTTCATCAAGTTATCGGCGAGAGGGATCGCGCGTTAAATGATAGTGTCGAGTTGTGAGCCAGGGGGATTGTATTGTTCACTCCACATCCGAAACCCGAAACCCGAAACCCGGAACCCGGAACAGTAGTGATGGAGTGCCTTGGAATCATAGCCGGCGGAGGGCCGCTTCCGGTCGTAGCGGCGCGGGAAGCGCGCATGCAGGGGTTCAAGGTCGTGGCGGTAGCCGTCGAAGAGGCCGCCTCTGCCGACCTGGCCAATGAAGTGGATGCGATCTGTTGGGTGGGAGCCGGACAGCTTGGCCGGTTGATCGCGGCGCTAAAGCAAGAGAAGGTGACGAATGCTGTAATGCTTGGGAAGATCCCGCTCGACCTCATCTTCTCGCGTGTAAAGACCGATCTGGATGGCCTGCTGTTCTATCTGAAACTCAAAGACCGACGCGGCGATACGATCCTCGCGAGTGTCGGTGAGGTGTTGAAGCAGAAAGGGATCACGCTGCATGATTGTCGGCGGTTTCTTTCTTCGATCGTACTGCGGAAAGGACAGCTGACGATACGGGCGCCAAGCTCCTCGGAGCATCAGGATATCAGCTTTGGAAGAGAGCTTGCCAGGGCCATCGCGCAATTGCGAATCGGTCAAACTGTCGTGGTCAAACGCCGAACTGTCCTCGCAGTGGAGGCGATCGAGGGAACTGATGCCGCTATTCGCCGCGGCGGCAAACTTGGGAATGGGGGGGTGGTGGTCGTCAAGGTCGGACGTCCCGACCAGGATATGCGCTTCGATCTTCCGGTCATCGGACCGGAGACGGTGGTGGCCCTCGAAGATGCGGGCGCGACTGCGCTTGCCCTGGATGCCGATCAGACCTTGATTCTCGATCGGGAGAAGGTGGTGGCGACTGCCGACCGGCTTGGGTTAGCGATTGTAGCTGATTAGCAGCAGGACGGTGAGCAGCCGTCAGCGTAGGGGCAGGACTTGCCCTGCCCGAATAGGGCGCAGCAAGCAGCGCCCCTACGTCTCTGAATGCTGATCGCTGCCGTTAAGAGCGAGTTCGCCCATACCGATGCAAGAGGAAGGAAGAATCTGGAATGAAGAACGGGCAGCCAATTCGAGTCGGTGTGGTGGGTGTCGGCTATGTAGGACAGCACCACGCCAGGATCTATTCGGAGATGACTGGCGTTGAACTGGTCGGGGTGGTCGATATCGATGAGACTCGCCTGCAGGAGTTGGGGGCGCGGTACCGGATCCAACTGTGTCACGATTATCGCGAACTCCTGGGGACGGTAGATGCCGTTAGCGTGGCAGTGCCGACCCTGCTGCACTACTCGATCGCTAAGGAGTTCCTGGAGCGCGGGGTGGACGTCCTGGTAGAGAAACCGATCGCGCAGCACCTCGCTCAGGCCGACGAACTGGTTGGGGTTGCCAAGGCTGACGATCGAATCTTCCAGGTTGGTCATATCGAGCGATTCAATGGAGCAGTCAAGGCGCTCGAGGCTGTCGTGAGGAGCCCTGGTTTTATCGAATGCCACCGTCTTGGCCCTTTCGTCAACCGCAACACGGATGTTGATGTCGTCCTCGACCTGATGATCCACGATATTGACATCGTACTAAACCTGATCAAGTCGCCTGTCGTCGCAGTAACGGCTGTCGGTGTCCCGGTCATCTCCGATCAGGTGGACATCGCTAACGCACGGCTCCAATTTGAGTCGGGGTGTGTCGCTAACCTGACCGCCAGCCGGGTGAGTGTTGAGCGAGTTCGACGGGTGCGGATATTTCAGCGGGATACCTTCATCTCTCTTGACTATGCTCAGCAAGAGATCGCTGTATACCATCGCATCCCGGCGACAGATCCGGGCGCTGAAACAACCGTTACGATTATGAAAGAAAATATCCCTATTGATAAAGCTGAGCCGCTTCGCGTCGAGCTCGAGAGCTTTATCGAGTGCGTCCGGACCAGGAAAAGACCGCTGGTCTCAGGCGAGGACGGCCGGGAGGCCCTGAAGGTGGCCTCTCAGATTGTGGAGAAACTGTAGCCCAGATGCGAGATGGCCGGATTCTGATCGTCGCAGGGGAGCCCTCAGGAGACCTGCATGCCGCTTGCGTAGTTCAAGAACTTCTGCGGCGCGCCCCCCACCTGACTATAGAGGGAATTGGGGGAGACCGGATGCGCCAGGCGGGTGTTCGCCTCCATGCACATGCGGGCGATCTGGCGGTGGTCGGCATCGTCGAGGTTGCTGCCAGGCTTCCTGCCATCTGGCGGGCATACCGGAGCATGATCCGGTGTTTACGCGAACGACGCCCAGATCTGATGATCCTTGTGGATTTTCCGGACTTCAACCTGAGGCTCGCCCGCCGGGCATTTCGGCTTGGCATCCCCGTTGTCTACTTCATCAGTCCGCAGGTGTGGGCCTGGCGTGCCGGCCGGATACGGTCGATCGCGAAGTATGTCCGACGGCTCCTGGTGATCTTTCCCTTTGAGGAGGGTTTCTATCGCGAAAGGGGGGTCGAGGCCGTGTATGTCGGTTACCCACTCCTGGATCGGTTAACGTCTTTACCGTCAATGGAGGAGGCGAGACGCCGCCTGGAACTGGAGGGGGCGGCCCCGGTGTTGGGGCTCTTGCCCGGCAGCCGCGTGGGTGAGATCATGCGACATCTGCCCATCTTGCTCAGATCGAGCAGACATCTGATGGTTGAGCGGCCGGGTCTTCGCGTCATCATTGCCGTAGCCGACGGTCTTCCTCTCGACCTCATCGAATCCTGCTTGAATCAAGAGGCTATCTCGGCGAGAGTTGTACAGGGGCGAACCTATGAGGTCATGGCTGCGTCGGACCTGATCCTTGTGGCTTCAGGTACCGCGACCCTGGAGGCAGCCATCATCGGTACCCCTATGGTGATCGTGTATCGCCTCGCATTTCTTTCGTGGCTACTGGGCCGCGTGTTGATCAGGGTTCCGTACGTCGGCATGGTAAATCTGGTGGCGGGAAGACGAGTTGTGCCCGAGCTGATTCAATTTCATGCGACGCCGGAGCGGATCGCTGACGAAGCGCGCCGATTGCTCCTATCGACAGAGCAGCGTCGCCGGATGCGGCAGGAGCTCCAGCAGGTGCGTGATCGATTGGGGCCTCCTGGAGCCGTGGACCGGACGGTAGACGCTATCCTTGAGTGCTTGCAGCCTGGCGCCGGGGAGGGGATGGCGGTCCAGAGAGGGTGATGGAGAAGTCGCCCTTTTCCCGGGCGGTTGCTGTGCTCAGGGAAGATCGCCTTGTTCTGCGTATTGTCCCATGGCTTGCTGCGAGGTTCATGCAATGCCTATTTCGGCTGCTTTGTGTTGTTCATGTGGGCCGTACGTACCCGGAAAGCTGCTGGGCAAGGGGAGAGCGAATTATCGTGGTCTTCTGGCACGGCCGGCTCCTGATGATGCCCTTTGTCTATCCCGGGAAGCCTGGAGCGCTCCTCGTCAGCCAGCATCGGGATGGGGAGTATTTCAGCCGAATTGCCACGATTCTCGGGTTCGAGGTGATTCGAGGCTCAGCGACACGGGGCGGCATGCGCGCTCTCAAGCAGATGATTCGCGCCATCAAAGGAAGGCTGAACCTGGTTGTCACCCCGGATGGCCCAAGGGGACCGCGAGCAAAGGTCAGGCCCGGTGTCATCGAGGTGGCGAAGCTGACGGGGGCTCCTATTGTGCCGGTGAGCTTTAGTGCGTCGCGACGCCGATTCCTGAAGAGTTGGGACGCCTTCCTCGTGCCGGTCCCGTTCTCCCGTGCCGTATACATCTGGGGGGAACCGATGTATGTTCCTCCGACGGCGACCAGGGATGAGGTGACAAATTATCAGGAAACCCTCGAAGAACGCCTCAACCTGCTCACGATGAAGGCCGACGATTACTTCAGGGCGGATCTGTGACGACCGATAAATATGGCGTCTGTGGCGTTTATTGCGTCTAAGACATTGCTACAACAACGCAATCCACGTCGCACGCAATGAACGCACATGTATTTTACCTACTCCCTCCTGCTGACCCTCGTTTTACTTGCCTGGTCACCCTCTGTCATTTTGAGGGCCCTTCGAAGCCCCTACTACCGGGGGGGATGGCGTGAGCGTCTGGGTTATTACCCTAAACCGCTACTCTCACGGCTTCAAGCCGTTCAGCCTGTCTGGATACATGCCGTCTCGGTGGGGGAGGTCGGTGCTGCCTCCATCCTGGCTAATCTCTGGACAGCTCGTCGGCCAACGCTACCGCTTCTGGTCTCAACAGTAACCGGAACCGGACGAGAGGTTGCCAGACGAACGTTTCCGCAGACAGCGGCAGTGGTGTACTTCCCGATCGATCTCCCCATGATCGTTCATCGGACCCTGGCTACCGTGAGACCCCGCCTCATCCTTCTCACGGAGACGGAAATCTGGCCAAATTTCCTTCACGAATGTGCTGCCTCAAAGATTCCGGTTGCCATGATCAATGGTCGGATATCGGAGCGCTCTTTTTCACGCTACTGCCTCGTCCGACCCTTCATCCGCCAGGTTCTTCAGTGTGTTGATCTCTTTTGCATGCAAACCGGCACAGACGCCAAGCGGATTCTTGCGCTAGGCGCCAGCCCTGAGCGGGTGAATGTGGTGGGCAATCTCAAGTTCGATGCAGCCCCCCACGCTGATGCCTCATCGCTTGCCGAACAGTGGCGTCGGGAGCTTCACATCGAAGCCGAGCGACCGATCCTGGTGGCAGGAAGCACTCATGCAGGCGAGGAAGAGGTGTTGCTCCAGGTCTTTGGCCGCTTGCGCGGTGAGTTCCCGGACCTTCTGCTGATTCTGGCGCCACGCCATCCCGAGCGCGTAGCCCAGGTAGAGACGGTAGTTGCCGGTCATGGCCTGGCCGCAGTGAGGCGGAGCGCCTCGGCTCAAGGAAGAGATGGCGCAAGGGATGTGATCCTCATGGACACCGTCGGTGAGCTGTCGGCGCTGTATGCGGTGGGGAGTATTGCCTTTGTCGGAGGGAGCCTCATACCCAGAGGTGGCCACAACCTGCTTGAGCCGGCCCTACACGGTCGTCCGGTGCTGTTCGGTCCCCATATGGAGAATTTCATTGAAGCGAGCGCGTACTTTATCGAGCGGGGGGCGGCTATCCAGGTGAGCGATGCAGCGGACCTTACCCGGCAGATTGCCAGACTCCTGCGTGATCCCGCCGCAAGGGAGAGGATGGGGCAAGCCGCAATGGCAGCCTTGGCGGTCCATCAGGGCGCGTGCGAGCGGACAGTGGCCCTCCTGGAGCAGCTCGTTTTGTGAAAGGCATAGAGGCGCTCTCAGCCTGGACGCAACACTGCATGGCGGAGGCTTCGGAGCAGTGGACCGCTCAAGCCTGGCTGACGTGCTTGCGTCCGGCTTCGTATGCGTATGGGGCAGCAATCTCGCTTCGATCGGCACTCTTTGCGTCCGGCCTCGCCAGGACTCGCCGACTTCCAGTTCCGGTACTGAGCGTTGGAAACGTCAGTGCCGGCGGAAGCGGGAAGACCCCGTTCGTTGAGATGTTGGCTGCTCGGCTGCGCGAGCAAGGCCAGCAGGTGGTTATCATTTCACGGGGGTATCGAGGTGGTTCGAAGAAGCCAACGATTGTCAGCGATGGCAGAGATTTACGATGTGAACCGCCGGTAGCGGCTGATGAGGCCTATCTGCTGGCCAGGCATCTGCCGGGCGTCGCTGTCTTGACCGGAGCCAACCGATACCGGGTTGGTGAGGTTGCCCTTGAGCATGTGGATTGCGACGTCATCATTCTGGATGATGGGTTCCAGCATCTGAGGCTTTACCGCGACCTGGATATCGTCCTTGTTGACGCGGTCAATCCTCTTGGATACGGTCGGCTGTTGCCGTCGGGGTTGTTGCGGGAGCCGCCGGAGGCGTTCGGACGGGCCGACCTCGTGGTCATCACCCACGCTGATGCCGGACGCGACCTGGACTCCGCCATACAGGCGATCCGAAGGCATGCGCCGACCACCCCGATCGCTCTGGCTGTCCATCGGCCCGTCAACCTCATCGACGTGAGGAGTGGAGAATGCCTGAGATTTGAACGTCTCACTGGCCAGCGGTTGTTGGCAGTCTCTGGCATTGCCAATCCGAGTCGGTTTGAGGCTACCCTTGTTCAGCTTGGCGCCTTTGTCGCAGCTCACCGTGTCTTCCCCGATCACCACCGCTATTCTACCGCCGATCTGAAGATCATCAACGGAGCGGCCAGGAATAGCGGTGCCTCCATGGTAGTCATCACAGAAAAGGATATGGTAAAATTGACGTGCTTGGACCTTGCAAAGGTGGGGGCACCGGTATACGCCCTGTCGATCTCACTCGAATTAGTTGAAGGGGCGGAGGTATTAGATGCCATGTTGAGCCGCCTGGTAAAACCGAGCACCTCATGAAGCCCAAGAACACGGGCGGGATTGCCGCCTATCTCGAATACCTCCTCGCAATGGGACTCGCGAAGGGATTGTTGCACCTGCCATCTTCAGTGGCCTACTATGCAGGTGAGGGGTTGGCGGGGCTTCTCTACCGCTTTGATCACAAGCATCGTCTCATTGCTCACGAGAACCTGCATCGGGCCTTTCATGATGAGCTTTCCTCTATGAAGATTGCTGAACTGACGCGCTTATGCTTTATCAATCTCGGCCGAACCGTTGTTGAGACCTGTCGGAGTCTCAAGATCGATCGAGAGAACTTTCGGCAATTCATCCGGGTCGAAGGGTATGAGCACATCCAGCAGGCCAAGCGCAGAGGGAAAGGAATCATCTACATCACCGCGCACTTGGGTTCGTGGGAACTGCTTCCGCTTGCGGTAGGCCTTATGGGCGAGCCGCTGTCTGCCGTGACGCGCCCTCTGGATAATCCATACCTCGATAGGGCAATCAACCGGTTGCGGACCGCCTGGGGAACGAGGGTGTTAGCCAAGAAACAGGTGATGCCGGTGCTGGTGCGGGCGCTGCTTCGTGGGGAGAGCGTCGCGATCCTCATGGATCAAAACACCACCTGGAAAGAGGGGGTCTTTGTCGATTTCTTTGGTATGCAGGCCTGCACAGCCCTTGCGCCGGCTCTCCTGGCCCTTCGAACCGACGCATCGGTTCTTCCTGCCGCCATCATACGGTGCGGGCGGGACCGGCATACTGTTATTGTGGAGAAGGAGATCCCCTTAATCAGGACCGGGCGCCTGAAGGCGGACGTCGTTGCCAACACCGCCTCTTTCACCAAGGCCATCGAAGCGTTCATCCGGCGGGAGCCGGACCAGTGGCTCTGGGTCCATCGCAGATGGAAAACGCAACCACGTGCCACGTGCCAGACTCCAAGTCTAGAATCCGGAACCTGGCACGTGGAACCTGGAACTGCGAGGCAGAATCCGGTACAATGAGTGTGACGACGCTTCGCGTAAGGCGAACCTTCGAACCGGATCGGCTTCGATCCATCCTGGCCGTAAGCCCGAATTGGTTGGGTGACGCAGTCCTCGCTCTGCCAGCGCTCGCCAACCTTCGCCGAACCTTTCCTGATGCAAGCATCTCACTCCTCGTACGCCCGTGGCTTAGCCAGTTATTTCGATCCTTACCATTCATCGACGAACTCGTCGAGTTGCCACGGCGGGGTGAGCTGCTATGGGCGGCGACAGCACTGCGGAAACGAAACTTTGAATTGGCCCTGCTCTTACCGAACAGCTTCCGGACAGCGCTGATCAGTAGGCTGGCAGGCATTCCGCACCGGATCGGGTATGTGGCTGATGGACGGGGCCCTCTTCTGACGGTTGGGGTATGCCCATCTGGTGGGACGACGCTGCATCAGGCGGACTCCTACCTTGGCCTACTCCGATCGCTTCAGTGGGATGCGTGGTTTCGTCCAACGGAGTGTCTGTTTCCGCAAGGAAGCGACGCGGAAGCAGAGAAGCTGCTCACCGGCCTGGGCATCCTCCCTCATGCCCTGTTAATAGGCATGGCCCCCGGTGCTGCCTATGGGACGGCAAAGCGTTGGCCGGCTGACCGGTTTGCCGCAGCCGCCGATCTTTTGATCGATCGCCTTGGAGCCACTGTTCTATTATTCGGTTCACCGAGGGAAGCCTCATTAACAGGAGCCATCCGCGAGCAGATGCGCGGAACGGCCATCGACCTTGGCGGACGAACGACGCTGACTGAACTCACAGGACTGCTCAACCGCTGCACCCTGCTGCTGACGAACGATACGGGGACGATGCATCTCGCCTCCGCGTTAGGGGTGCCGTGCGTCGCCCTGTTCGGTCCGACGGATCCTCACCGTACCGGCCCGCTCGGCACCGGACACCGGATACTCCACGATCCTGCGGTCTGTAGCCCCTGTCGCTACCGTGACTGCCCGGTCGACCATCGATGTATGCAGACACTGGACGTAGAGCGGGTAGTGGCCGCATCGGAGGCCCTTCTCATGAGATCAACCTCCACCACCAAGGAGAACGTCAGGCGACGGCCCGCGGTCTTTCTGGACCGGGACGGCACCATCAACGAGGAGATCGGGCCGATCCAACGCCCAGACTTGATGAGACCGATTCCCGGGGCGGCAGAAGCGTTGAAACGCCTTGGAGAGGAAGGGTATCTGCGGATCGTGGTCACCAACCAGGCGCGAGTGGCCAGAGGGGACGCAACGGAAGAGCTGGTTGAAGCGACCCATCAGCGGCTTCTGCAACTACTTGGCGAGGCGGGAGGCGAGATAGATGCTTTCTACTACTGTCCTCATCATCCTCGGGAAGGGCTCTTCCCATACAGACGAGCCTGCCTGTGTCGCAAGCCTGCCCCCGGGTTAATTCAGCAGGCGGCCTTTGAGCAGCAGGTGGACATGGAGCGGTCGTACGTCGTTGGAGATAAGGTGAGCGATATACATCTGGCAAATCGGCTAGGCCTTCCTTCGGTGCTGGTACTGACCGGCTATGGGCGCGAGTCGTTGGATCGTCTTCATACGGCGGGAGGTCCAATGCCCGCCCATACGGCTAGAGATCTGCTGGGCGCCACCGAGTGGATCGTGCAACGGAACGGCCGGGAATGAGCGCCGTATCTTCAAACGGCGCTGTGCCGATGGAGCAGGTCCAGCGAATCCTCATCATTAAGCCGAGCTCCATCGGCGATGTGGTGAATGCGCTCCCGTTCCTTAGCTCGCTCAGGCAGCGGTACCCTGATCGGCACATTGCATGGCTGGTGGAGGAGGAGGCCGCAGAGCTGCTGCTGGGTCATCCCTTGCTGGATCGGGTCATCGTGTCAGGCCGCAAGCGATGGGGACGGGAGGTACGGACCCCCCTCCGCGGGTCGGTGGCGCTGCGAGAGATGGCCTCGCTGATCGCTGAGCTCCGCCAGGGTCGGTACGACCTTGTCGTCGATTTACAGGGACTGCTGAAGAGTGCCCTCATGGTAGCCTGTGCCGGCGCGCGATACAGGGTCGGTCTCGCGGGGGCCCGCGAGGGGAGTGAGCGCGTATTAACGCACGTGGTGCCGCTTCCAGCCGGGCCGCTCCATGCCGTAGATCGGTATCTGGAAGCCGCCAGGTTCTTGGGAGCAGACCCACTATCGAAGGCGTTCGTGTTTCCTTCTCGGCCAGAGGACGATGTGATGGCTGAGGCGCTCCTGGCTGAGGCCGACGTGACGCCGGATAATCCGGTGATCGCCCTGAATCCTCAGGCGCGTTGGCGGACGAAACTCTGGGAAGAGGAGCGATTCGCGCGTTTGGGGGAGGCGCTGGCACGCCGACATGGGGCCAGGATCCTTGTGATCGGGTCCTCCTCGGACCTCCTATCGGCCAGGCATCTGGCAAGTCGCATGAATCCAGTCCCGTTTGTGGCGGCGGGCCGGACAGACCTGAAGGTCCTGATCGCCCTCCTGAAGCGGATAGACCTCCTGGTGACGGTAGATTCCGGCCCCATGCACTTGGCAGCAGCGCTCGGAACCCCACTTGTCGCGCTCTTTGGCCCAACCGATCCACGTCTCATCGGTCCCTACGGAGGCGATGGGGTCGTACTCCGTGTCCCCCTTCCTTGCAGTCCTTGCTCGAAGCGGCGGTGCCAGATTGAATCGGATCGTCTGTGTATGCGCTCGATCTCTGTTGAGGAGGTGACGGAAGCCGCCTCCGCGCTCCTGGCCACAGGTCAAGTATGTCGAGCAAGTCGCGATCTCTCGTAACCGAAGCTGCGAGGTTAGTCGAGTCCTCCAGAAAAAGCGATAATTTATTTATCAGGCTTCCCGGTTCCTACTCCAGCAGCCTTCAGTCTTCAACCTATTTACCTGACTGAAAGGGCGAATTCCCTTGACAAGCATGGATCAGCTTGATTACTGTTCTCAGGGTCTAGCGTGACACAGCGGAAAGGAATGCTGCTGGCAATGAAGGCGTACCTAATCGACATTGGACACGATGGTGGAGCGAGCCATACCAATCATTCATAGGCAATCAGTTCTTCCAGGAGATAAAAGCCGGCGCCTATGGGGTTTGGTCCTTGCTGGTATTGTCTGCTTGGTTATTGTGGCACCTTGGGCGGTGAGGGTTGCGGATGCTGTTTCTTTTGCCTATGTGACGAATTCTGGCTCGGCCAGTGTCTCTGTCATTAACACCGCTACAAAAACTGTTCTAACTAATATCTCGGTCGGACTAACGCCTGAGCAGATCGCCGTCACGCCGAACGGCGCCCGCGCCTACGTCGCCAACTCCGGCTCCAACACCGTCTCGGTCATCGATACGGCCACCAACACCGTAGTCGGTAGCCAGATCCCGGTGGGGTCTAATCCCGTCGGCATCGCCATCACGCCGAACGGCGCCCGCGCCTACGTGACGAACTTCGCTTCCTTCCCTGGTAGCGTCTCAGCCATCGCTACGGCCAGCAACACGGTCGTTGGCACCGTCACGGTCGGGCTTAATCCCACTGGCATCGCCATCACGCCGAGCGGCGCCCGTGCCTACGTCGCCAACTCCGGCTCCAACACCGTCTCGGTCATCGATACGGCCACCAACACCGTAGTCGGTAGCCCGATCCCGGTGGGGTCGAGCCCCGCCGGCATCGCTATTACCCCAAACGGCGCCTTCGCCTATGTCGCCAACTTTGGCTCCAACACCGTCTCGGTCATCGATACGGCCACCAACACCGTAGTCGGTAGCCCGATCCCGGTGGGGTCGAGCCCCGCCGGCATCGCTATTACCCCAAACGGCGCCTTCGCCTATGTCGCCAACTTTGTGGCCAACACCGTCTCAGTCATCGCCACAGCCGCCAACACTGTGGTCGGCAGCCCGATCTCGGTGGGGCAGAGGCCTGACTTCCTGGCTGTGAGTCCTGATGGGGTATCAGTATACGTGCCGAATCAAGCCTCGAATACCGTTTCGGTTATCGCCACGGCTACGAATAGTGTGGTTGACAGCCCTATCACGGTAGGCACGGCCCCTACTGGGGTCGCCTTCACCCCTGTAAGTATCCCAGTTATACCAACCCTCTCGGATGGCGCCCTGTTACTCCTATTGGGCGCCATGGTCGCCACGCTCGCCCTGCGGATCGCTCGTAGTCCATTGTGAGCCATAACCATCCCTTCGCTCGCAAGGCATGAATCAAGCTATTTACGATCTTCTCGGTTCCTACCCCTAAAAGCCTTCAGCCTTCAGCCTATCTACCTGTTATCGATTACGGCTCCACCCAGATCCGGCCATCCGGATCCTCGATGATTTCACCGATCAGGGCTGAGGCCGGTGTCTCACGTTCCCGCAGGCGCTGAATCAAGGCCGCAGTTCTGTCCTTCGGCACCGCGATCAGGAGGCCGCCGGAGGTCTGGGCATCGCACAAGATAAGCTGGGCCTCTTGCCGAATCTCTGGATTCCAGACAATGGCCCCTTGCAGCGATTCATAGTTCCGTCGCGTGCCGCCTGGGCAGATTCCCTCTTGGATTAGATCCCATGTCTCAGAAAGAACGGGAACCCTTGAGAGTGACACCCGCGCTCCCACCTTACTCCCCGCAGTCATCTCGTGCAGGTGGCCCAGCAGCCCGAAACCGGTGACATCCGTGCAGGCGTGTGCGCCTACCGCCACCATGGCCTCTGATGCGCCTTTATTCAGCGTAGTCATCAGCGCGATAGCAGCATCAATTGTTGATTGCGTGACCTTGTCGCGCTTGATCCCTGTGGTAATGATCCCGATGCCGAGAGGCTTGGTCAACACCAGATCATCCCCGATGATGGCGGTCGAGTTTTTGAAGATCTTCGCGGGGTCGATCAGCCCGGTGACGACGAGGCCATATTTTGGTTCCGGGTCATCGGTGCTGTGCCCTCCGATAATTGAGGCCCCTGCTTCGCGAACCTTGTCGGCGCCGCCACGAAGGATCTCCCCCAGGATACTCAGCGGAAGCGATCCCACTGGAAAACCGACGATGTTGAGAGCGAACAGTGGAGTGGCGCCCATAGCATAGATGTCGCTCAGAGAGTTAGCGGCAGCGATCAGACCACAGCTATAGGGGTCGTCCACTACGGGTGTGATGTAGTCTACGGTCTGGACGATCGCCTGCCCACTGTCCAGTCGATAGACAGCGGCATCATCGGAGGTCTCTGCCCCCACAAGGATGTTCGGGTCGTTAGATTGTGGAAGTTGGCCCAGCACCTGGGCCAGATCAGCAGGGCTGATCTTACACGCTCAGCCAGCCCCATGTGATAAGGACGTGAGCCGAATCTGTTGATCACTCATCATTCATCTCCTCAAAGCACCACTGGAAGGTTTATGGCCCGCAGGCCGGATGGTCCTTGTTGTCTCTCGACTTGCCTGTATACTGAACCCATGCACTCCGCATGAGGCGCTGGACTGCTGCGGCGCCAAGCAGTCCAATCAGGACTCCCCAGAGCGCTCCACCTAGCACATCAAACGGATAATGCGAGCCTACATAGATCCTGGAATACCCAACCAGAGCGGCGAGAGGGAAACAGAGCAGCCCTGATCGTGAGTAATTATAGGAGAGAAATGTAGCCAAAGCAAACATGTTGCTGGCATGGTTTGAAGGAAAGGAGAACGAAACGAGATGCGTGGCATCCCCGAGAGGATGAAATGGCCTGGGCCGTTGGAACAGATCCTTGAGGATGTGGCTGGTTGCATCGGTGAGTAGAATCACAGCGATGGCGAAAATGACTACGAGACGAGCTCGTCTTGGACGGAAGAGTAACACGTAAATAAGCAGAACAGCCACCGGGATGGCGAAGTTCCATTTATTACTGACGAACGGCATCAGGAGATCGAAGATCGGGTTCCGCAGGCTTCCGTTAATCAGGTGGAATCCGGCTTCATCCCACTCGCGCAGTCTCTCTAGCACGGCAGAACAGACATGGTTGGTTCCGCGGTTTATGGGTCCATCCGGTGCTGAGAGTGACCGACCAGAAACGCGATCCCCCCCAACCCGCTACAGAGGGCTGTGACAGCGAAAAATAGTAAGGATAGGCTAATTGCGCTAGCCGAATCCAGGCCGACCTTGGAGAAGAAGTAGACAGCGCTGCCCTCACGGAGGCCTAGGCCCGCGATAGAGATGGGCAGCATCGAGATGACGCAGATCAACGGGAAAAACAGAAAAAAATAGCGGAGGGGGACGGATAGGTTGAGCGCTAGCGAGATCAGGTAGAAGATCGTGATGACCAGCGACTGCAAGATCAACGAGAGCCCCAGCGCGAGCAGGAGGGTCCGCCGGTGGGTCCAGTACTGTTGGACCGCCTCGTACAGTCTATGGACCCCATCGTGGAACCGGCCTAGCCCCACCCCATTCAGTACCCTGAAGAACAGCGCCTGGAGCCGATCGCTCAGCAAACCGGCAACGATACCGATGACCCCCGTAGCCGCTATGACAACCAACCATACGACGACGGGGTCGTTCAGATAGGTGTAGGCTGGGATCATGGCGATGCAGGCGATGATGGCAAGGGCGACAAAGCCGGAGAGCCGCTCGACGAGAATAGAGGCCAGTGAGGCTTCGTCTCGCCGGGTCATCTGGAAGACCCGATAGCCACGGATCACATCGCCGCCGATAGCGGTGGGAAGCATCAGATTGAAGAACATTCCCTCGAAGTACAGCAGGGTCAGCCGCCAGAATGGAAGATTGATCTTTTCTGCCAGCAACAGGCATCTCCAACGAACAACACTGAGCATCTGGGTAAGGATGTAGAGAAAGATGGAGGCGAAAAAGATGGGAAAGCGCAGGGAGCGGAAGAGCGTCCCAATGGCGCGTAGATCGGTTCTGGCCAAGAGGAAAGACAGGAGTGCCAGACTTCCAGCGAGCTTTAGCCAAAACTGCCAGGTCTTGGCTGCGGATCTATTGGTTGGCTTCAGCATCTATCCCTCCGGACCGCTGACCGTAAATCGTTCGCTTAACCATGTAGATCGGTTTGCCCTGCGTTTCGTGATAGACTCGTGCCACCATTTCGCCGAGCAGACCCATGCCCACCAGTTGCACCCCCAGAATCAGGAGGAGGATCGCGAGCAGCAAGAGCGGCCGCCCGCCAATCGAGTGGCCCATGAGCAGTTTGAGGCTGGTCAGGTACAGGAGTAACCCTCCGCCGGTGGCACCGACGGTGAGCCCTAGCCCGCCGAAGATGTGAATCGGGGACGTGCTGAATTGGAGGAGAAATTTTACAGCGATCAGGTCCAGGAGAACCCGTACCGTTCGTGCGATGGAGTACTTGGAGCGCCCGAATTGTCTGGGACGGTGGTTCGTCTTGACCTCGGCGATGGCGATCCCCATCCAACTGGCAATGGCGGGGATGAACCGATGTAACTCACCGTACAGCCGAAGATTCTCCACTACCGCCCGTCGATACGCCTTCAGGGTACACCCATAGTCGTGAAGCTTTACTCCGGTTGTCACGGAGATGAGCCAGTTCGCAATCATAGAAGGCAGCCGTCTGGAAAGAAAGGGGTCCTTGCGGTCGGCCCTCCAGCCGCTGACTACGTCGTAGTCCTGGATCGACTCCAGCAGCCTCGGGATATCGGCCGGATCGTTCTGAAGGTCCCCATCGAGGGTTACAATTACGTCGCCCTTGGCGTGGTCAAAGCCAGCCGACATGGCGGCCGTCTGCCCGAAGTTTCGTCGGAACACCACCACACTCCACCTCGGGTCGTCCTTCACGATCGCCTCAAGGGTGGCCAGTGTCCGATCGGTGCTGCCATCGTCCACGGCGACCACCTCATAGGGCTGTCCAAGACCGACCAGGGCCGCGATGATCTGGTCGTGGAGAGGCCGGATGTTTTCTTCTTCGTTACAAAAGGGGATGATGATGGACAACCACGGCGCCCGCTGAAGATCGTGATTCGAAGCGCATAGGGGTGAGGCGTCACTCATCTAGTACCCGAGCTGCTGAGCCGGAGGGAATCCACGGAAACCATAGCAGCGAAAGATTGACCACGAGTCAAGGTCGCGCGCATGGTCGACCTGCAAGGGATGAGCTGGCCGTTCTAGTTTCACGATGTCGAAGGAGCGGAGAACGGCATCCGGGAGGTCAGAGCGATCCGTCACAAAGATGGCGTCCCAGCCTCGAACTTCCTCGGTTCCTCCCCATACGTCAAACTGATTCATTCGCCGCCCGAGTTGGATATTAAAGGTGGTCGGATGGGCCGGTACATAGAACATCGCCTCACTGGCAATCTGATACCGATCGCTGAAGACGAATGTCGATCTATTTCGACTCATCTCTTGATAGACGGCACTCACTTGTGCGCCGAGATCCGCCCATCCTCTGAGGCGCCTGGTCAGATCGAGCTTGCGAGGAAGCGGCAGGCCGACCGAGGCAAGTGCGTGCGGAAAGTGACCAATGGCGCTGACGAGGAACCCGGTCAGTAAGGCGCCCGCGAAAAGGGCGCGACTACGCGTCCATCGCACGGCAGAGTAACCTTGGAGAGGTGCGCCTGATCGCCACTTAGCGGCAGCTATGGCCATAGCGATAAAGGCCGGCGCGGCCCAGTTCGCCTGCACCTTTGTCCACAGGCCGGTGATGACACAGGCGAGCAGCAGGGGCACGGAGGCACAGAAGAGAAATAGTGAGGCGTCGTCACCGCACCTGGTAAGTCCGGTCCGTCCGACCTCCCAGAGCCCGATCATGAGCACAACGAACAGGACGGGGGTCACCACACCTACCTGGGATGCTACAAATTCCCCCAGATTCTTCAGCGGCAGAACAGTATCTTTTCCCCCTCCAAGCTGCTCCAGGAGGTGGCGAAACGAGACCAAGCCGTGCGTCGCATTCCAATATATGACAGGGCTAAAGAGGATGAGCCCCACCCCAAGAGCGAGGTAGGGACCTGACCGCCGCATCCAGAACCGATGGTCCCGTGACAATGCAAGATAGAGGAAAGTCTGCGGTACTATGACTGCCATCGTATATTTACTGAGCAAACCAAGGCCGAGGCTGATTCCTGCGAAGATCCACCAAACGTTGCCGTTCGCCGTGAGAGCGCGGTGGATCAGCAACAGCGTGAGAGACCAGAAGAATACCAGCGGCGCATCGATCGTCATCAGGATCGACCCCGCCTCGTACAGCGGTATGGCGGCAAGGAGCAGTACCGCTTCCAGGCCGGCAATAGTGGAGCGGCAGAGCCGAACTGCCAACAGGAACGTGAGCAGGGCGGTTCCAGTTGAAAGTAGGACCGCAGGGAGCCGGATAAAGAATTCTGTGTCGCCCCCTAACCGGGTGGAGAGGGCGATGAGGTAGGCCACCATCGGCCCCTTGCTATAGTAGCTCCAGTCCAGTCGCTTCGACCAGACCCAATAGTGCGCCTCGTCCGGCGCCAGATTGAAGTGGCCTGAGTTGATGAACCAGAGGTGAAAGGTGGTGACGAGACCAAGGAAGAAGAGGAACAACAGCGACGCCTGCCGGCCACTCGCCGGGTACGCCAAATTCATGAACGATTCCCTGGAGTAAGGGGTCTGTGGTAAGGGGATCTCAGGAGCGGCGCTTTTGGAGCGTGCGATCTTTTTCCTCCACTTCGGAGGCCAGGGCCTCCTTAAATGATTGCAGCGTGCGCTGGAGGGCCTCATCTGACAGCGCCAGAATCCGCGCGGCCAGGATGCCGGCGTTCCTTGCCCCCGCCTCGCCGATGGCCATGGTGGCAACCGGAATCCCCCCGGGCATCTGGACGACGGAGAGAAGCGCGTCCAGACCCTTCAGCGAGCTCGAGGCCAGTGGAACCCCGATGACCGGAAGTGTAGTCTGGCCTGCAATGACGCCCGCGAGGTGAGCCGCGGCGCCGGCGCCGGCGATGATCACCTTGATCCCCCGCGCCTCGGCTTGACGGATATAGCGTAGTGTGGCGTCAAGGGAACGATGGGCGGAGCTGATTTTGAGTTCGAACGGGATCCCGAACCGCTCCAGCGCCTTGGCGGTGAGTTCCATGACTGCCAGATCGGAGTCGCTGCCCATGACGATCCCAACTACGGGCTGCCTTGCCATACTGTTCTGAGTGGTCAACTGTCGCTCCTTCCACGTATTCTTCTTCTATCCCGACTACGGGCTGCGGTAACTACTCAGGTAGATAGGCTGAAGGCTGAAGGCTTTTAGGGGTAAGTCATGCGTGATCATACAAAACTCCGAAAAGATCTTGAATGGCTCGACTCGAGCCTTGCGAGACAATTTAGAACCTTCAGTCTTCAGCCTTCAGTCTAAACACCTGAGTAGTTACGGGCTGCCTTGCCCTACTGTTCTGAGGCCTTGGCGAGGGCGCGAGCGCCGATGTCGGTCCGATAGTGCGCGCCCTCCCAATGAATCTTCTTCACCGCCCGGTAGGTGGTGGCGATTGCCCCCTGGATATCCCGCCCGAGGCCGGTGACACCCAGGACCCGCCCCCCTCCAGTGAGGATCTGACCTTTCGTGTGGCTTGTCCCGGCGTGGAAGATCATGACGCCACGTTCTGCTGCCGCTTCCTCAAGCCCGGAGATCAGGGCGCCCTGGTCGTACGGGCCGGGATAGCCTCTTGATGCCATGACCACGCAGACGCTCGCGTCCGGCCTCCAGTCGATTGTCTGGTCCCGCAGTCGGCCATCTACGACCGCCTCCAGCAGTGGGACCAGGTCAGACTTCATCCGCAGGAGCAGCGGCTGGGTTTCGGGATCGCCGAATCTGGCGTTGAACTCGATCACCTTGATCTCGCCCGCCTTGATCATCAGTCCGGCATAGAGGACGCCTTTGTATGGTCGCCCTTCGGCCGCCATGCCTCTGATGGTTGGGATCATGATGCGCTCCATAATCTGCTGGTGGATCGGCTCGGTGATGGCCCGCGCAGGGGAGTAGGCGCCCATGCCGCCGGTATTGGGGCCTTGGTCGTCATTGAACACGCGCTTATGATCCTGGGATGATGCCAGCGGTAAGACGGCGTCTCCGTCAGTCAATGCATGGAAGGAGACCTCCTCTCCCTCCAGGTACTCCTCGATGATGATTCGCTCGCCCGCGTCGCCGAAGAGACGATCTTCCATGATCTTCTTGACCGCATCCATCGCCTCTGGCAGCTCGAAACAGACGATAGCTCCCTTTCCCGCCGCCAGGCCATCGGCCTTTACGACCAGAGGGACACCGATCTCATGGATGTATCGTTTGGCCTCCTCTGCCCGGTCGAACGACTGGAAGAAGCCGGTGGGGATACGGTACTTCTTCATGAAGCTCTTGGCGAAGACCTTACTCCCCTCAATGAGGGCAGCATCCTTCCTGGGTCCGAAGATGCGGAGTCCGCGGCGCTCGAATTCATCGACGATCCCAAGCGTAAGCGGACCTTCCGGTCCCACGACGGTCAGGTCAATCCGTTTCTGATCCGCGAAATCTACCAGCCGGCGGATGTCGGAGGCGGTAATCTCCACACACTCAGCGACCTCACTTATCCCGGCGCTTCCTGGCGCGACCCAGATCTTCGCGACCTTCGGACTCTGAGCGAGCTTCCACGCGAGGGCATGTTCCCTGCCGCCTGAACCGATTACGAGAATCTGCATCGGGACTCGTCTACCTCATGCCTGGACCGGCCGTCAATGCCGGAAGTGTCGAATACCGGTGAAGACCATCGCGATGCCGGCCTCATCCGCCGCCTGGATCGCCTCGGCATCACGGATGGAGCCGCCCGGCTGGATAATCGCGGTCACACCCGCCTCGGCAGCGACATCAACCCCGTCCCGAAACGGAAAGAACGCATCTGACGCCAGGACCGTTCCACGGGTGGGGGAGATGGCTTTCATCACGGCCAGTCGGCAGGCATCGACCCGGCTCATCTGTCCGGCGCCGATCCCTACCGTGGCACAGTCGTTTGTCAGGACGATCGCATTTGACTTCACGTGCTTTGTCACCTTCCAGGCGAACCGAAGCGCTCGCATTTCAGCATCGGTAGGCTCGCGGCGGGTCACCACGCGGAGGGTGTCGGGGTCCAGATCGATCTGGTCACGTTGCTGTACCAACATCCCGCCGGCGATCGGCCGCAGCTCTCGGGCCGCTCGATCAGTTGGCGCCGTTCCTGGCCAGGGCTCGATCAGTAAAAGTCGAAGAGCCTTCTTCTCTTTCAGGATGGCGAGTGCCGCCTCATGATATCCCGGCGCAACAACCGCCTCCACGAAGGTGGCAGCGAGCTCGCGCGCGGTCTCGGCATCCACCGGGCGGTTGAGCCCGAGGACCCCGCCGTAGGCCGAGGTCGGATCTGCGGCCATGGCACGCTGATACGCCTCACTCAGCCGGGAACCGATACCGACACCACAGGGATTCATATGTTTCACGACGACAACGGCAGGTTCATCGAATTCGTGAGCAAGGGCAAAGGCTGCGTCAAGGTCCATGAGATTGTTGAACGAGAGTTCCTTCCCCTGAAGTTGCTTTGCCCCCGCCACGGAAGGTTCACTTGCGAGGGCATCGCAATACAGGGCAGCCTGCTGGTGCGGGTTTTCGCCATAACGGAGTTGCTTCACCCTGACCAGGCGAAGATCGAGGAGATCGGGGAGCATGGGTGCATCCGCCTCACCGCATTGCCGCTGCAGATACGCGGCGATCAGCGCATCGTAACGAGCCACGTGCGCGAAGGCCTTTGTCGCCAAATGTAACCGACAGGTCCGCGATAGGCAGCCCTGTTCTTGTAGCAGTTCCGTGTCGACCGTGGTGTAATCGGCTGGATCGACGACGATCGCAACATCCTCGAAATTCTTTGCAGCAGCCCGGATGAGACTTGGTCCGCCGATATCGATCTGCTCGATGGCCTCCTCCAGCGTAACGCCGTTCTTGGAGATAGTGGCCTCGAAGGGATACAGGTTGACGACGACGAGATCGATGGGCAGGAGGTCGAGTTCGCGCAGTTGTCGCTGGTGCTCGGGGTCATCTCGCCTCGCCAGGATACCGGCATGAATCCTCGGGTGGAGCGTCTTAACTCGCCCGTCCAGCATTTCAGGGAAGCCTGTGATGTCGGCTACATCTACTACCGGGATGTTGGCTTCCCGCAGGACGCGAGCCGTTCCGCCGGTAGAGATGATCTCGATGGAGAGACTATGCAGAACCGACGCCAGTTCAATCAGCCCAGCCTTATCGGAGACGCTGATCAGGGCTCGTCGAACGTGTGCCGATCCCTTCTCGCTTGCAGGCCCGGTCGACATCGTCATGGGTTCATCGCTCCCCAAGTGTGTATGTCAAGCGCCTGTGGGGCGTCGGTTCCATGGCAGAGCACCCGATGACCGCACATCTCCAGCCGCCCTTCGGCAAAGAGTTGGATCGCCCGCGGGTAGATCCTGTGTTCGTCTGTGAGGATGCGAGCGGAAAGGGTTTCTTCGGTGTCCTCATCCAGCACGGGGACCACGGCCTGAATAATGATCGGGCCGGTATCGACCCCCTCGTCCACAAAGTGAACCGTGCAGCCGGAGACCTTCGCGCCGTACCGAATCGCCTGGCGCTGGGCGTGCAGCCCGGGGAAGGCAGGGAGGAGTGCAGGGTGGATGTTCATGATCCTGTTTTTATAAGCCTCGACAAAGGAAGGACTCAGTAGACGCATGTAGCCTGCCAGACAGACTAAATTCACCTCGTGCTTCCGCAGTAGGTCAGTAACCGCCGTATCGAAGTCTTGACTCGTGCGGTGCAGGGATGGGTCGATGAAGGCGACTTCGATTCCATGCCGGCGACCCCGTTCGAGGGCGTAGGCTTCCGCCACGTTGCTGATGACGAGAGTGACAATCGCATCGATCCGACCGGCCTCACTGGCATCGATGATCGCCTGAAGGTTACTCCCGCGACCGGAGGCCAGCACGCCGAGTTTCAGTTGCCGTTTCATGTTTTCCCACGGGTCACGTGCGAGCGAACAAAGGGAACGTGGCAATCTCACCGTTTTTATTCGCTTGGCGGGACGCGCTCTGTCGCGTCCCGGTTGACGAACCCTTCCGGGCAAAGATAGCAGAAAGGCAGGCTATGGGCAACAGCCTTGTCGAGCCACAATCCACCACCTCTTTTTCACAAGTGCGTGTTTTGTCGTCGGACGGCGCATCTGATGCGGGCGGCCTAGCGGCGCGAGCCGCAGCCCGGTCA